>Ga0306906_1000134_pt1 | contig 37883 bp, 60 predicted proteins | sample AntRauTorcE11897_FD_190405 | JGI IMG/M metagenome (GOLD analysis project Ga0306906, IMG submission 190405) | Saline lake microbial communities from Rauer Islands, Antarctica - Metagenome Torckler E11 #897 (v2) (version 2) | ecosystem: Environmental > Aquatic > Non-marine Saline and Alkaline >...
ATAGTTAGCGACTTTACTCAAGACTATAACCGCGCCTATATGCTGTTAAATCCATACTACGCTCAAGCATATCAAGATGTGGGGATGTATCTTTCAAATCAGTGGTCTTTAGAACAGATAAAGTACCTTAGTGAAGAAAGACGAAACGCATTTACATATAATAAAGTGCGTAAGACCATCGATATGGTAAGTGGATATTTAAGCGCTAATCAACAAGCCAGTATTGTTGTTCCTTTTGAAAACTCTAGTGAACAGACAGCGAAGCAACTGACGGAATTACTAAGACACACTATGCAGCCAGCTGGGTACGAAGTACTTAAGAAAGCTAGGCACAACTCTTTAGTATCTGGAATAAGCTGGATTTCACCTTGGATCGATTATAGAAAAGACTATGTAAATGGCCAAATCTCATTTCACTTGGATAATTGGAATGATGTGATATGGGACCCGTTCAGTACTCGCCCAGATCTTGAAGATGCAACTTTCGTAGCAAGACGTAAATACTTGAGTAAAGATGTAATTAAATCTTTGGTTCCTGGTTGTGAGAATCAAATCGATGCAATGGGTTATGGTAATAGAGATGAGAAGTTCTCTTATGAACCATATGCTAGACAGTGGGGACTTCAAGCTTTACTCGCATACAATGAGTACTGGAAGCAGAGATATAAGAAAGGCTGGATACTAGTAGATAAAGTCACAGGCGAGCAGAAGCCTTGGAAGGGTGATAAAAAACGCTTGTCCATGATGCAGCAATTCTTTCCGAATTTAGCAGTAATCGAAGGTTATTACAAGACAGTTGAATATAATATCATTGTAGAGAATCAATTGCTTTATAGTGGAGAAGATCCATGGGGAATTGGCGAGTATCCATTTGTGCCAGTTTATACAGTCTTCGATCCTTCTTATGACTTGTTCCAATGGAAAATTCAAGGACTCGTCAGAATCTTATCCGATCCTCAACAAGAACATAACATGTTCAAATCCAAGCTTATAGATCTTGTCGACTCTCAAATCGGCAGTGGATGGAAAGCTAAATCAGGAGCGGTATCTAATCCAAAAGCATTGTTTCAATCTGGCCAAGGTAAGGTTATCTTCTTTAACCCTGGCTTCGAGTTAAGCGATGCAGAGCGTTTAGATCCACCTTCAATTCCAGAAAGTTTATTTCAATTACAAGACTCTTTTGATACAGACATGAAAGAGATGGTTGATTTAGGTGCTCTAGGCAATGACAATACTGATCGCATGAGTTCAGTTCTATACAAAATGAAGCAATCAATGGCCATCATGCAACTTGGCCCAATCATTGACAACTTCGATCAAGCACAACGTCTACTCAGTAAAAAAGTACTGAAGATGATTCAAAATTACACTCCCGAAAAAGTACAACGAATAATCAAGCAAGAACCAACGCCAGAATTCTACAACAAGACATTCCTTGAATATGACGTAGATATTGTCGACACATTGATGACTGATACTCAAAAACAGTGGGCGTTTATGCAAGCTTGGACAATGCGAATGGGCGGAGTTAATGTACCAGATGAAATGCTTTGGGAACTTTCACCATTTCCGATTGATGACAAGTTCAAAGAGCAAATGGCTAAACAGAAAGAAGCTGAACAAGCTGCGCAACAACAGGAAGTCGAAGATAAACAGCAAGTTGCAGAACTTCTTAAGGCTAAAACATTTTCAGATATATCTCTTGGTGAAGAGCGATTAAGCCGTATTAAGTACGATGCCGCATTATCAGAAGAGAGACTAGCTGCTGCACAAGAAGAAAGATCTCGTAGCGTGTTAAATGACGTTAGAGCTGCTAAGGAACTGGATGAAATGGATCTTAATAACGCTGGTAAAGTTTTAGAAATGATTAGATCTATCGAAGAAGAGCATAGATTAAAAACAGCAGATACTGTGGTTCCTCAGCCAGCAATTAATGAAAAGAATCAAAACCCAATGAGAGGTGACTAGATGAATAGTTTTGGAGATCAGTTGAAAGACGCTCTTCCTACAGGTAAGGATAACAACATTATCAGACCTAACTACGCGAGCGGTGCCCCAATAAAAGAAATGCTTAAGAATGAATCTGATAGACATTCAGAATCTAAAGGCTTAAGACTTAAAGACTTACAAAGAAATACGAGGTAAACATGGGACCATTTGATCTATATCAAAGAGGAGAATTCGAACAGAGCTGGTCAAACCAATTAGATACAGTTGGAATGCAACCACACTCAAGAGAGTTCCTTGTCAAAGAGATGAATTGCTTAGTTAGCTCTCATCAATTCGAATGTGTCTCTGGTCAAACTATTGACTATACAGACGGTATTCAGTTTTCAGGAAAACCTTAGATGTTTCAAGGACAAAAAGCATATACACCAGTAGTTGGTGAAAATCTAAAAGGACGATTACCTGGTCCGATTAGAGCTCTTAAACAAGGCTCTGTTGGCGATGTAATGAGTGACTTGCAGAATATGCAGGCTGAAGAGAAAAAACAGCATCAGCAGGCTTATAACTATGAAAATGGCAATATGGCTTATTAAATGATTTTACAACTCGATCCACCAATACCAATGAGTACTCCAAAAGGCTCAGGCTATGCGAACTTCTTAGTAGACCGTGGAATGGAATTTGATAATGAGTGGATTGTATTTTTAGATAACACAGAGGTTTGGTCTTTCTTAAATCACGAAGTTAGACTCGAATTTAATCATACTTACGGAAGACGAGGCAATAGCTATGGGTCAGATTAATCAAAACGGTAATGCTGCAATGAATACATTAAAGCCTCAGCCAGGTCAAACAAATAGCTATGATCCAAGGTTTCATCCATTACCTGGTCAATGGGCACAAGAACAGATTGAAAAGCAATCATACAACAACAACGATAATGAAAGTTCAAGTAGATCTTCTAAAGGACAAACACCATTACAAAAAGCTTTAGCTGCTGAGAGAGCTCAACACAGTTATTGGGAAAAGGAACAAGGTGTAAAGCCAGGAAAGGAAGTATACGCAAATCCAAGAGCAATGCAAGACACGCTAGCTCCTACAGCTGAATACGGAACAGAGGGAAGATAATGAATTTCGAATTTTATGACAATGTAGACATGGATGAGCTAAACAATCTAGCTAAACAGAAAGTAGATATAGATGATTGGGATTACATGATCTTTTTCGAAGCTAAATACATATCCAAGTTTCCTGAAGGTTGGAGTCGCTTTTCAATTGAGCCAGACAATTACAATATACAAAGGCTCTTGTCAGGAAGCTCTGATAATCGTTGGCATTTAGTAGAAGATTTTATGGGTAAAAAAGGATTTCTAGGAGTGGCTTATCATGCTTAAATCGAAACCGAAGAAAAAGAACGCTTTAGAAAAGGCTAGATCTGCACTTAAGAAAGCTGAACGAGTATCAACACCTAAAAGTGTTTCTCAAAAACAAAAAGCCGCAAAAGCTGTTAGATCAGTAAAAGGTAAATAAAAAAGCCAACCACCAAATGAAAATTTACAGAAAAACCAAAAGGCAGTTGGCAAACAACAAACACGATTCATTCTCAAATACGAAAACAAACATTTCAAAGTGAGAATAACAAAAAGGGGAATTATATGAAAGAGAATCCTTCTGGACGTCAAGGTGGCTTCGAAAGCATGGAGCGTAACAACGAGCGTCAACCTATGGTTAGTCACCAATCTGAAACAACTCCACAAAGTGTTGCAGAGAACTGGCAAGCAGGCGTTTACGAAATGAAAGAAGAGGCAATGGATGAAGCTTATGGTATGGCTGGAAAGAGCGGTACACAGAAGTCTTTTAGCCAAGCTCATTCTCAATTCAGAGATTATAACTGGTCATAAAGGAGTAAAATGCAAACTACGCTAATAGGTGAAAAGCGAAATTCTAACATGCAACAAATGGGTGAAACTCGAGAACCAATGGCACAAGACTGTTGGGCAGATGCTCACCGCATGGTAGAGACTTACAGAAAAACTGTTAATGGCGATTTCTGGATTGCTTATGCCGCAAAACCGCATACACATAACAAAAACGCCATTGTAGCAGGATGGGAAGTCATAGCTAAGAAACCTGAACAAGGCATGGTTGGTGTTTTAGTTTTTAGATGGAATAGCACAGAAGAAAGACTCGAGGTAGAACCTGACTTATGTCTTCCTTACGATGTTCCTGTCAGTGAATCCGAAATGTCTAAAAGCAGTAAGGATGTCTTTAGTTCCATTGGAAATGCGGCTAAGAAATCAGGTTCGATTTTATTAGCTTAATATTAATAAACGGGCGTAACAAGACCTGTCGCCGAGGTTAAAAGAGAAAAAATGGACGAATTAGATATGTCAGCTCCAGGAAGTGAGTTATTTCCTGATACAGCTCCAAGTCAATATAACTCATATACAGACGTAAATATGGATCAGGTCGTCGAAGATCCACTTAATATTTCGGGCGTAAGAAATGATGTCGCCGATCAACCACAATCAGATAAAGAGTTTAACTTTAAGGCTTTACGTGATGAGACGTCTAAATTGAAACAAGAGAGTGAGTATTGGAGAGGGCAAGCAGAAGCCTACTCAAGATCAAACTCTTCTAATCAATCCAATGAAACAGAGCAAGCTGATGCCTACTCTGCTTTAGATTGGGATGATAGTCGAGATGTTAGAAAGGCATTTGAATCGCTAAAAGGTGAGAACGATTCTTTAAGGTACGAACTTAAAGATGCAATCACGGCGATCAATACTAAATCGACACGTCAAGATTGGAACAATATGGTCACACAGCACGTACCGGAGTTAACTAGCAAAAACCCGATGTTTGCCGAAATGATTCAAAAAGCAAGCAATCCTTATGAAGCAGCATATCTTCTAGCAGAGTTAAATGCAAAAGGCAACAACACTAGCTTGAGTAACCAGCAACCAATGCACGGTGAAAGAGCTATGAATAATGCTGGAAAGCCTCAGTCACTCTCGAGTGTTGCAGGTAATGGGACATTAAGTTCAGCAGATTACTATGCTAGCATGTCTGACGCTGACTTTATGAAGATTGCGGGCAAGAACATGGCAAATATCTAATCAACATGGATAGATATGCCAATTACCACAACCGCGCAAGTACCACCAGAAGTACGGACATACTTTGACCGTCTCTTACTGACACTTGCAAGACCTTATTACATTTACGATATGTTTGCACAGAAGCGAACAATTCCTTTGAACTCTGGCGATCAAATGATCTTCAGACGCTACAGCACATTAACTGCTGCTACAGTGCCTATTCAGGACGGAACAACTCCTCCAGGCGATGCATTAAGTGTTACTGACTTCAGTACACAAGTGAAATGGTACGGTAAACAAGAAGAGATCTACATGCTCGCAGCCTAAATGCCGTTGTAAAACTCATGGTAATTACATGGAAACCCTAAACATGAATTCTCTTTTAATATAATATCTTACGGAAACTTTGTTAAATTAGAGAGATATTTATGCATGGAAACCAGAGGCAAGCGCTTGATCTAGCTTATATAGCAGGTCTAATGGATGGAGAAGGATCTTATTGCGTATTAAAAGCAGATACAAAAGAAACTTTACGACAGACTAATCGTAAAAATCCTGTGTATTATGCTGTTATACGAATAGGAATGGTTCAGAAAGAACCTTTAGAATTTATATTCAATACATTAGGCGTTGGTATATTGAGAGATGAAGGCGTTCGAAAGGATAGACCAACAAATCAACCAATGTTTAGGTGGACAGTTCATAAAAAAGAACATATCTACCAAGTTTGTAAAAAGCTTTTACCTTATTCAAAGGTTAAGTGTAGGCAAATGAAAAACATTATAGATCTTTTTGACGGATGGGAAAATCCTTATTCCAGACAAAAAGGTGTAGATCCTGAAGAACTACTACGCAGGGAGAGACACTGGCTAATAGGCCGTGAGCTCAATGCTGTAGGAGCAGCCGCAACGACTAAACCCAAGAGCCATCGAGAGGTGGAAGTGATAGTCTGATCTACTTACGAAAGGGGTAGAGGAATCTTCGAAGCAAGGTTCCCGCAACGCAAGTTGTCGTAACATATTGAATTTTGTAGTTTTAACAGATCAAGTACAGTTCACAGTACAAGATAGAGTGCTTAACGAAGCAACAAGAGTATTGTCACTGCAACTAGGATTGACAATCGATACATTGATCAGAAATATGATGGTTGCAACTGCTTCATCTATTTCCTGCAGTAATGGTATCAACGGTGGAACTCCAACTGAGATCACTACTTCCGATATCAAAAATGCTGTTAGAGCACTGCGACTAGGCAATGCGCGCTTGATGACAAAACCAATTCAGGGTGAAAACCGATTTGCGACAAGTCCAGTGAGAAGTAGTTACTGGGGCTTTATGCCTGTAGAATTGCAACCGGACCTTGAAGCTTGTGCTGATTTCTTAAGCGCAGCTAACTATCCAAATCCAATGGATGCGTTGGAAGCAGAGTGGGGTTCGACAAACAATGTACGATGGTTGTTATCTACTAATGGTTACGCAACTAATGATGCAGTACCTGTCTATAATAGTATTATTCTAGGACAAGAAGCATACGGTGAACAACAGGTTTTAGCTGCCTAATGCCGTATTAAAATCTTTGGTGATTGACTTGGACATCCTAACGTAAAGACGAGGACAACAAGGGGCAAGCAGGGAAACCGTGCAGCCTGAACGACTAAGTCCAGAGACCCGAAAGGGAAGCGATAGTCTGAACATTATGGAAACATAGTGAGAGAGATCCGAAGAGGTCACTCCGCCTAGAAATAGGTCATTAAAGTAACAGATTGGTTGTAAAGCTAGGAAGCAAAGAAGCAGAGTTTGTAGTTAAACCTTTAGGTTCTGCTGGAACATCTGATCCATTAAACCAAAGAGGCTCAGTAGGTTATAAATATCCTTTTGCAACACGCTTATTGTGTGACAACTGGATTACACGTCTATTGTCTACTCAACGCTTATAACAAGGGGATATCATGCAATACAGAAAAGGTAAAATCAATTCAACCACTGCTTTAATTGCAAGTGGAGTGACACTTCCTTTGGGCTTTGTTCCAGATAGGTTCACTATTACTAACTACACTAAGACAATCGCAGCTCCAGCAGCTGGTGTAGCCTACTCTCAATGGTTTAGAGATACTAGTCCTCAAGCAACTGCTATTATCGATACATATACAGCTGGTGCTCCAGTTCGTTCATTGCTTGCAACTACAGGTATTTCAGAAGTTGTAATTGGTGCAGATTGGAAAAACACTGTCTATACAGTTACTAATATCAGCTCTGCAAATCCAGGTGTCGTAACAGTTGATTCTCCTCAACCTACTAATTCATTGCCTTTGGTAAATGGAATGACATTCACAATGTCTAGCGTTGTAGGGATGAAAGATATCAATACTAAGCGATTTGTTGTTTCAAACCTAAGTGGTAGTACATTTAGCTTGTACGATACTTTTGGTAAACCTGTTAACACTACTGTTTTAGGTACTTATGTTTCTGGCGGTCAAATGGATGTTATTTCATACCCTCCTATGGCTCCAGTACTTAACCCGATTAATGGTCAGGTGTTAACTCCAGCAACTCCAGCAGGTCTTCAGTTAGATGAAGGATATCAAGGGCTATCTCTTGGTGCAGGAGTGCTTGGTGCAGATGGAGATGTTCTGGTTTGGGAAGCTTTTTATGAGACTCCAACAGGGTACTAGAAAGTCTGTCCAACAGACGCTGAATAGCTAATCACACAAACGAGGGGAAGCTGTCACTTCCTCTCGGATGTAAATTTGAATGTAAAGCCGCTTTACATTGGAGAATAATGACGCCGATACAAGGGTTTCCTTTAAGAACAGTCTATAACATCACCAATATCACTCAGTCTAAACCAGGCACAGTTACTTTAGAATCGGTTGACGATCTAAATACATATCCTGTTGCCCTAGGTCAAACCATTACAATAACTAATACAAGTGGTATGCGCCAGCTGAATGATAAACGGTTCATCATAGGCAATTTTGATGCTGATTCTATGACTTTCGACCTGTACGACCTCTCTTTTAAACCAGTAGATACGACTTATTTTCAAAATTACATTAGCTCAGGACAGATAGACATTGTTTCATTTCCTGCAACGGCTACAGAGCCAGCAGGCTTGATGAATTTAATGTAAGTTTAACTAATTAATAAAAGAGAAATAACATGGTATTAAGAGTAAAAAGACCTGAAAAGAAGGTTCCTGTAGAGGAGCTTCAAGAAAAACATTTGAGTGGCCCAGCAGATGAGCCCATGGATCAAGTCAAAAAAGAATTAAAAGAAGATGAAGTTGTTATTGTAGAAGAGATTCCACACATGGAGAAGATCACTTTTAGAAATCAAAGAGATCCAGGACATGTATTAGAATTTCACCATTCAAGCAAGACTCATCCGTTTAAGCAATACAAATTGGTTGATGGACAGCAGTACACATTGCCCATGGAAGTTATTAAAAGCTTAGAGGGATGTAGAGAAAACTTTGAGAAGTACCGTAGAAATTCTGAAGGTGTTCCCGAGATCTACGTTGCTGGTTATAAGACACATTTCGTTTGTGAGAGGGTCTAATGTCGACATGGAACTATTCGCAAATAGAAGCTAAGATACGAGCAACTACAGGACGCGTAGATGAATCGATGCTATCTAGTGCCACGATTTTAGACTATGCAAATAAGTTCTATCAATACGTATTGCCCAAGGAGCTTAAAATCTTCTGGGGCTATACTTACTTCTCGTTTTTTACAGAAGCAGGTCAGTCTAAATACAAAGGTCCAGTAGAAGAGTTCCAGACGTTGAATCCAAGAGTTTCTGCCGATGGATTTCTGATGGATTGGTACCTTTCACCAGACACCTTCTTCTCAGACTTTCAAGACAAATACAATAAGCAATCAGTAGCAACGGGTGATGGCACGAACAACAGCTTTTCATTTCCTGTTTCAGCTTATCCTATTCTACCAGGGAGTTTATATGTCACAGATGGCACCCAAACCGCTCAAGATAACGGATCTGGAGGCTTTATTGCTCCTGCTAGCGGTAGTATCGATTATCTTACGGGTAGCGTCACTAATCTAGCTTTCTTATCTATACCTGCTGCAAATACAACCATCACCGCTTCATATCAGACATACCAAGCTAATAGACCTAGAGCAATTCTGTATTACGAGCAGAAGCCTTTATCTAATGCAATTCAGACTACTAGAGACGATAACAAGGTATTCGAACTTCGACCAGTGCCAGATACAGTGTATAAAATCACTATGGAAGGTATTCAAGTACCAGCGCCATTCAGTCTAGATAATTTCATAATAGAGAATGAAATCACGATATACACTGATGTGCCATTTCGTGCAGACCTTGGACCATTGATAGCTTACGGTGCATCACTAGAGATCTTTGCCGATTTAAACCAAATGGATCAGTACCAAGAGATCTTAGTTCAATATAACAGATACAAAGACGTGAGCATGCAAGATACATATGAAGAGTATATGTACGAGCGCTCAGTTCCAAGATTTTAACAATACAGGTCTATAATGGTTTACAATCAAAACATACCGCAATTAAACAATACTATAGCTGAAACAACTGTACCGATTCAGGGTAACTTTACGCATTTGCAGACAGCAATTAACCTTGAGCATAATTTCAATGCTTCAAATCCATCTCTTACATATCATAAAAAAGCTTCGATGTCCAACTTAGGTGGATCTCCTTCTCTTCCAGCAGGTACCAACGGAATGTACTATGTTTCTGGCGGAAATGCTATGTTCTTAGATAATTCAGGTGAGCAATGTAAGCTTTCCGAAGGAACTACTGGGACTGGTGGGTTTCAATGGATTGGTAAGGTTCTTATTCAATGGGGTTTTGTTTCTAAAACTAGTACTGGTAGTGGCACAACTTCATTTTCAACCGCATTTCCAACAGCTTGTTTTAATGTCTCAGGAACTCCAACTTATGGGGGTACAGTGCCTAGCGCCAGAGCTATTGTAAGTATTCAAAGGATAACAAGTGGTGGTAGTGCTACCCCTACAACTTCTCAATTCAAATGGTATTTCGATAGAGGTAGTTCCGCTCAATATACAGGCTTTTATTGGATGGCTATAGGTAACTAATGGCAAAAGAATATCAAGGCTTTCCTATTTCGAATTTCAGGACTGGTTTCGATGAAGCGCTAGAACCGTGGCTACTTCCAAGAGATGCGTTTCAAGTGCTTAATAATGCTCATTTGTATCGTGGTGTTGTAGAGAAAATTGGTGGATACAATAAAATCTCAAACATGAGTTATCGTGACACAGTGCAAATGACTGGGTTAATTGATGGCGTTAATCAAACATTCACCACTGTATTACCTTATGTACCGACAACAGCAAATACAGTTATACAAGCTAAACTTGGTGGTGGTCCTGGCATAAGAGAAATATTTACTGATAATGGCAATGGTGTTTTAACAAGCACTGGTGGAGGTTCAGGTACAATTAACTATATAGCAAATGTTCCTGTAGCAGCACAGCCAGCAGGTTACGTAACTGTCACATTTAACACACCACCTTCAAACTTAACGCATTCTGGTATACAATACAATACAGTCATTTTGTTTTACGATCGCGAGTCTGACGCTCTTCCTGGCGATACTGATATCATGGGAATTAAGCCTTACATGGATAATAATGGAAGCCAAGATGTTCTGGTATTTAATACTAGAAGAGTTGGTAAACTGGTGACATTAACTGGAGAAATGTCTGTATTACAGCAACTTGATTATGGTATTACAGAATTACCACACGAGATTCAAGAACTTGGAATTACTACAGGATTCAACGGATCGACACAAGTTGTAACAGGAACTGTAACAGCAGGTCTTGTGCCAGGATCTGTCTCATTTCAGTTATTCGATTCTAGTGCAGAAACAGCGACATTGATTGATACGATAACAGATAGTGGAGCAGGTAGATTAGAGAGTGTTCTTTTCTCAGGAAGCAATAGTTATATAAACTATAGCACTGGTGAATGGAGAATGGAATTTGCTGTTGCTAGGCCAGCTACTGATACAATGCTTTTCTCTGGTTGCGTGCAAGGTGATACATTTACAGGAGACTTCTCGGACTTCTTTAGCGTGGTTAACTACCAAGGCAATGCGTTTATCACAAACAACATAGATCAGCCTAGGTATTACGAAGGCAGTTGTGTGAAGTTCCTGAATACCAATACTAGTGCTAAACCAAACACTGTAGCGCCATACGATATCACTAGAGTATTGCACTTATCTTTGCAAAGAGAGAGGCTTTTACTCGTTTCGATTTATTTTCAAGGTGCTCCTCAACTAAACAATATCTTCTGGTCAACTGCTGGAAGTCCTTTGAATTTTACAAACAACGAGTTCCTTCCTGCTACAACTTCTCAAAAAATAGTAGCAATTAGCGATATTAACACAGATCTTATTGTTAGATTTAGTAATTCTGAAAGGGTATTTCGCTATACGCAAGATGCATTTAGCCCTTTTAGATGGGATTCGACTAACTCTTTATGGAGATGCGACGCTAACTTCTCTGCTATTAACTATGATTCATGGTTCTCTTCTATCGGCTCTGATGCAATTGTTAGTTCTGATGGGGTTAATGTAACTAGAGCAGATGAAATCATACCAGACTTTACATTGAATCTTAGAATTGATGAGCAAATGCCAGTGCCTTCAATCTCTCAAAGTAGTATCGGTCAATGCTACGGTGAAAGATTCGATGAATTTAAAGAGGGATGGCTTTGTTACAAAGCTTATGACAAATCTGGTGGTATTCAAAGAGCTGATAATGTACTAGCTTTTAATTACTTAGATGGAACTTATGCTATTTACAAGTTTCCATTTAGCGTTCTTGGTTATGGTAGAATCACAGCTTCAGATACTTGGGGAAATAACTATTATGATTGGGGAGATTCTTTAGATACTTGGGGATCTTACTCTCAATCTATAGGAGCTTTAATAAGCCTTGGTGGTGATCATGCTGGAAATGTGTATAAACTTGGAGAAGGCTCTCAAATTACTGATATGGAAGGCATCCCTATCAACTGCTTGTTTGAGGTGATTACCAAAGATTTTAATCCATTTGTAGAAGAAGGTCAGTTAGCAAGGTTTGGCTATGTAGATTTCCTTGTATCAGCTAATGAAAATACTAAATTCAGGGTGCAATTCTACTTAAACAACAAGATTACACCGACTTTCAATACCTTCTATCAAGAGACAATACTTAGCTTGCCAGGCGATGGACAAAGTAAGATATGGAAACGGATATATGTTGGTTCAGTAGGTAAAATTCACACTATGCGGATCTATCAAGCAGAGGAAGACTTTGACGATGGTAAGGTCAATCAGCCATTGAGAATACATGCAATGGTCCCTTACTTTAAACCAGCAGGAAGGATCTTTAGCTGATGTCTTATAAGTACTATCAAGTCATTGAGCATCAGCCTGTAAGAAGAATCATCTACACGTTTAATAATGAAGCAGCAGCTCATGATATGGTAGAATTCATCATAAGAAATGACTTCATAATTCCTGATATTAGCGTAGAAGAGTACGATGCAAATCCAAACAAGAGTAAAGAAATTTAATGAAATTACAACCTAACTACTCATGGCAAAAGTACCAGGGAAAGCCTGAAGACCAGACACAGCAATTCCAATATCAATTGCAAAACATGTTCCTTTTGATATCAAACGCTGTGAACTCAACTATTGACGATTGTAGCTATTTTACTCGAGAGAGAATGACTTCATTTACTTGGGTAGACAATCAGCCTATTTGGACAAAGACTTTACCTCTTTCTACTTGGGTTGGTAATACAAATACAATACCGATCGGCGTATCAGGCAACTTCACTATTATTGAAATGAAAGGTTATATCAGCAGCGGAGATCTTTCTAGCAGTTCAACTATTATACTGCCAAATTTAGATTTCACCACTCCTAATAATAGAGTTTCAATCGTTAGAACAGGTCAAGACATAATATTAACTAGCAGTGGCACGAACTATTCTGCCTTCTCAGGCTACGTAACAATCTATTTTATTAAGAGGAAATAATGCCAAAGTTTAAAGACATATATTTTGGAACAAAGGGAAAGAGCAAGCAAATATCAACAATAAACCCTTTACAAGAAGAGTTGATGAAATTACTTCAGCAGGGATTAACAACTGGTGAAGGTGTTTTTGGAGATATATTCGGTAACAAAGGCTTTGATCAAGAAGCTTTTGATAAAGGCGTTACCAATCCTGCTCTTAAGAACTTCCAAGAAAACATCTTACCAATTCTTCAAGAGAAGTTCATAGCAGGTGGACAAGTAGGCGGTTCTGGAATGCAAAACGCACAGAACAAGGCTGGTGTAGATCTTCAAAGTGAATTAGCGGCTCTAATGTATCAAGCTCAGCAGGGTGAAAAGCAACAAAGCCAACAAAATCAGATGCAAGGCGTCAATCAACTACTTGGAAAACAGACTGTTGAAAACATCTATAAACCTGGTACTAAGGGAGCTTTTCAAGGGTTTGCAGAAGGAGCTGGGCAAGGAGCTGGAATGGCAGCAGGTTCAACAGCAGGTTAAAAAAACAACAGGAGAAATAAAATGGTAACAGTTGTACCTCCAGACCATGATTGGTCTCAAGCTTTTAGCAATATGGGGAAGGGAGTTGCTGATGGTTATATGCAAGCTAGTGACCAAAAGTCAATGCAGAGGGCAATAGAAGCTTTAGGAGACAATCCCACTGGAGATCAGATTATAAACGCTATTAATAATACAAAAACTTATAGTCTTGATGCTCAGAGGAACATGTACAAGCAAGTTCTAGGTCAACAGAACTTTAAAGAGATGCAAAGACATGCTATGAAAACAGAAGATCTTCAAGAAGCTAGAAATACAATAGATCAGAATAAATTAAATGCATCTAATGACAAACAAAATGCTGAAAAAGAAAAGAAAGCTTTTAAAGAAACATCGGATATAGATAGGTCAAATAAAATACTAGAGCAATTAGGTTTACCTGAAGAGCAATTAGCTGCTTTAAGAGGTAATGTAGGGTTGGCTGACTCAACTGCTTTATTTAAAAATAAAATGAATAAGCAAGACGATTTAGACAGGAAAACTCAAGAGAAAAACGCAGAGAAATACATATCCCTTACCGATGAACTTTCTAAGCTAGATACTACTTTGGAAAATATTAACTATGGAAGGGAACTTTCAAGAGATCTTGGAAAAACAGGGACATTACTTTCTATGTTTGGTTTATCTAAAACAGGTAAAGAGCTAGAAGCTGTTACATTTCCTCTTATAGATCCAATTATTAAGATATTTAACCCTAGTGGACCTCTTGCTGCACAAAAGCTTAAGAGAATTCAAGATATGTATGCTATTTCAGGTTCTGATGCTCCTTGGCATAGAGAAGCTAAAATAGATTCATTAGAACGCTTTGCAAAACAAGCTAAGTCTAGAGCGAGTGAAAAGTTAGCAATGCTTAATAAGTATGACGGAAATCCTCCGAAGGAAGTACTTGAGCGGTTTGATAAGGAAACCGAAACTTTAATGGATGTAATGTTAGATTATGATGTAACAGGGGAAGAAGTTGACATTCCTGGATTACCTGATGCAAAAAGCAACAAAGGTAAAACTTATGAAGACGAAGAAAACGGTGAAAGCTTTTACAGTGATGGGATGCGATGGATAACGAAGAAGAAATAGTAGATGACGAAAAAGTCAAGCCTCGAAAATTCAAACTTGTTGATGAAAAGCCTCGAAAATTCAAACTTGTTGATGAAGATAAAACTCCAAAAGAAGATATCGCAAGTCATTATAAAACTGAAGAAAAGACTGTCGAAGAGCTTAAAAACATGTCTGTTCAAGATCGCCTTGAATATGCGAGAGATCTTAAAACTGAAAGAGAATTTCTACAATCCAAAGGCGTAACTAAGGGCTTTTTATCCGGAGCAACTTTTGGAGCAACTGAAAACATAGACGCGCTTAAACCCGAAGAAGGGGAATTGGGTGAAACTTTTGGTAAAATAACAGGCTCTCTCATGCCTATTTCTAAAATATTTGGTGTATTTGGTGGAGGTTTCGGTTATTTAGCAGGAAAAAGTCCTATTTTACAGAGACAAGCAAGTGCTGTAGCTAATTTATTCGCAGCAGGTTCTACAGGTGCAACAGTTAATGCATTAGAAAGTGTGGCCAAAGGTGAAATGCCTGATACTAACGAAATGTTAGACCACGGTGCTGAATGGTTTAAACTTGATCTGCTTTTATCAAGCCTTGGATTGGTTGGAACCTTTGGTAAATTCTTAATAAATAAGGTTAGATCTTCAGGTGTTCCTAAGAAGGAGATATTAAAAAAAGTAGCTAGTGTAATTGAAGAAAGTAATATCAATCCAAGTAAGACTGAAGAAATTGCAGAGAAAGCTTTTGAAACAGTAGAAAGCATCCCTAATGCAGAAATAAATGCTAGCAAAGATATAATGAAAACTAGTGCTGAAAGTGAACTAGAAGTAGCTAGTAATGAAATAGCACAATCAAAAATCAAACCTAATGAAGCGGTCACTCCTAAACAATTAGAGCAGGGTAGAGTTAGCAAGGAATCTTTTGAAAAACTAGAAAGTGAAACGATTCATTTACCTGAGAAATTACAACCAGAAGAGCTTAACTTTTCTAAACAAGCTGAAGAAATTGAAAATGCAACGCTTAAAAAGACTATCGATGAAGTTAGCCCTGTAAAGCAGACAGAGCAAGAGCTTGGAAATTCTATCAAAGAAGATATTAACAAGAACTTAAAAGCTGAAAAATCTAAATACAAGCCTTTGTATAAAGAAGCGGAAGAGGCTGCTGAAATATCGACACATACTCCTACAAAAACTGGAAAGGAAGCTGGAGAAGCTTTAATCAAAATTGAAGGTATTAAAACAAAGCCTGAAGGATATTCAAAGGTTATTTCTACATTAGAAACGACTTTAGAGGATTCTGGATATAAAATTATTAGGGATTCAAAAGGTAAAATTGAACATATTATTTCTACTGGTGAAGTGGGTGTTTCCGAAACTATTAAATTAGCTAAAAGACTAAACGAAATAATCGATTACTCAGCAATTGAACCCTCTGCTAAAGATGCTTTAAGAAAAGTTGTTAAGGGTGCAAAGCAAGATGTTAGGGCAGGCTTGTCTACTAATCCAGATGCCTTGGCAGCTTTCGAATTGGCAGAAGAAGCACATGCAATTACAGCAAGGAAATTCGGTAAGAAGTCTATAAAGAGTATACGTAAAAATGAAGTAGGCGAAAGAATTGCCAAGTCTGTAGATCAACCCACAAACTTAAGCGATCTAAAAGAGGTTTTAACTGAAAATCAGATGGCTAAAGTAGAGAAGCAGGTTTTAGAAAAGCTCAACTCTCAATCTTATTCACAAGCTAAAAAGCAGTTTAGGGAAATCGAAAAGCATCTATCTGAGAAAAGTAAAAACATAGCCAAAGAAATTGTAGAGTCTAAAAACCCATACAACCCAAAGACTAGAACCAAGCTTGCTCAGCAGGGGATTATTGATGATATGAGCACAGCCCTTACCGAAGGAACTAGACCTGAGAAAACATTGAAGCTATGGAAGACAGAGAAAGGGCAAAAGCTTGTAGAAAAGACATTTAAAGGAAATGAGAATTGGAATGAAATAAAGAGCTATCTTGAAAATCAATCTTTTACAGATGTTGCAAAAACTGTTTTGAAAGATGGTAAGCTAGATGTTAATAAATTAAACGAATTCATGAAAAACCCTGCTAATATTAAAAATATTGAAGATATTGGCGGTAAAGAAGCTGTTAAATTTTTTAAAGATCTTGAATCAAGAGTTGATGTATTTAGAAAAAATGCTAAGCTTTTAGAAGGTAAGGTTGGTAGAGAATCTCTTGAAAGACAAGTTAGAGAATTTAAGAACTCTTCAGGAGCAAGAGGTAAGAAGACGCTAGAGAGAATGTCTGAAAAACTTAAACCGATGCAAAAAAGTAAAGCTGTTGGTGAAGAAAGTATTAGTAGGAAAGCCAGAGGAGATAAAGAATCCACAGGTAAACGTGGTAAAGATATCTTAGATAGAATGGCTGAAAAAGATTTCCCAGTGCAAAAAGGTATGCAAAAGTTTAGTGAAGCTTTTACCGAAACTATGGGTATTAACGAAAAAGGCGTTATGAGTGTATTTGGTTTAATGAAGTTGGGATTGCCTAATACAGTAGCAAGCTTGATTGGTTACAAAGTTCTCAGGAAAATGCTTATAAATCCAAGGGTTAGAAGAGCTTTTATCGAAGCTTCAAAAGTTAAATATAGAACAATTGATTTTATGGTAGCTATTGAGAATTTGAATAAGACTTTAGAAGAGGAAGGTGAGTAAATTATTCATATACCCACCAGATAAACATGAGAGACAAAGCTGTTAAAAACATATAAATACCTTGTTTAAAATTAAATGTGTTTACAATATCAATTATCTATAAACGCTAATTAAAATCAACTAAATAAAACATTATGCATGCTTTCAATAACATACTATACAATTAAACAAACAAAAATTAAAGAAAAGATTATAAACATCTAGACAATTTAAACAACACGGAGAATAACATGGGACTTTTTACAAATCCACTAGGTCATGCAGGCTATCCACCAGGCGTAACAGGCACACCATCTACACAGCCTTCAGCAGTTAGAGCAGCTACAGCGGTAGAAGTGGCAGCAGGAGTTGTTGACAATGCTTACATTACCCCTAATTCGCTTTCTAATGGCTCACTAGGCGATTTAAGTGTTACAGGCAATATATCTACACTAGGAGCAGGTAATGGCTTCAGGGCGGCAGAAGGATCTAATGCCAAGCAAGGCGTAGCTGTTCTCGTGGGTGGAACCGTGGTTGTTGCTAATACTTCAGTAACTGCTGATAGCCGTATCTTCTTAACTGCTCAAGATTTAGGCACAGTTGGTGTTCCTTCAGCGCTAGGCGTGTCTGCTAGAACTGCTGGTGCTTCGTTTACGATTCTCGCTTCTCAAGGCACAGACACTTCGACTGTAGCTTATGAAATATTCGAACCAGTAGTATAGGTGATAAAATGGCTATAGTTAGAGCAGATTCAATTAGAACAATTGCAGCAGCAGGTATCTCAGGTACCTATGCTGCCCTTGGCGCTCCTCTTGCTCACAATTGGAGAACGTTTAAAGTCACTAATATGACTGATGGGGACATTTTAATAAGCCTTGATGCAACGACAGATAACTTCTTCGTTCCAGCAGGGGGATTTACTTTGTATGATCTGTCCACGAATTCACCGCCTATCTCAGAGCTTGACAACTTTGTAATGGGAATTAATTCGCAATTCTATGTTAAAGAAAGCACTTCTGCCACGACTAAAGATGTCTGGTTAGAAGGAATCTACGCGAAAGGAGAATAGTATGAGTCAATCAGGATTAGCCGTTAATAGCGGTGGTGGTGGTGGTGGTATCACTACTATAACTGGTGACACTGGATCTGTTACAGGTGCTAACATCACCGTTTTTGCTGAAAATTCTACAAAAGAAGCTGGTTCGACAGTTAAATTTGTAAACGCAGGAACTGTTTCAACTTTAAAAGTATCTGATGCAAATTTAAATATATCAATTGGAGAAGATGCGGGCTCTTTAACAACATCAGGATCTGAAAACACAAACATTGGAGTTTTGTCAGGCTCTAGTATATCTGCCGGGTCATACAATACTAATGTCGGGAGTAGATCTGGAAATACTCTTTCTACAGGTAGTTATAATTGTTTTTATGGGTATAGAGCTGCAATTTCATGTACTACGGGTGGAAATAATATTGCTATCGGAAGAGCTCCCTTAACTGGAGTAATTTCAGGTGTTAATAATATTGCTATCGGATTAAACGCGGGATATCTCAACACAGGAGGAGCTGAGTCTAATAATATTTATATTGGGAATTATGGACTTTTAGGCGAATCGAGTGTTACTAGAATTGGTAGTGAGGGTGCAGGACCAAATAATGTAACGAAATGTTTCATGGCAGGCATCAGATCTGTAACATTAGCGGGATCGGCGCCGATTGCAATCGGTTCGAATAATCAAATAAGTTCACTTGGTTTCGGAACAGCTTCACAAGTTCTTACAAGCAATGGCTCAGGGGTTAGTCCAACTTGGCAACCGAAAAGCCTTGCTGGTGTTGTAGAAGTTACTGGAAGCTATAGTGTTTTAACAACAGATCAAGTTGTTTATGTAGATTCTGCAAGCGCGTGCACGATCACATTACCAGCGACAGCGGGGCTAACATCTGGTCAAAGCTTTGTAATTAAAGACACTTCTTTTGATGCTAGTACAAACAATATTACTGTAATTGTATCAGGTGGTGTTGTTTTAATTGACGATCAAGCAAGTCAAATTATAGCTAGTGATGGCGGTTCTTTCACTGTTAGAATGTTTAACTCACAATATTATATAGAGTAGATTATGGCATATAATGGAGTAATGAAAAAAGGTGCGCTTTTAACCTCGGACGGAAATAAGAATTTAGAAATTGATACAGGAATTTCAGGACGATTCCTTACTTCGGATAACATTGAATCCTTAGGAATAAAGTGGTCTAATCTACCTACTAATTTGACAAAATGGACTGAAGTTACAACGACTTCTGCGGTTTCAGATATCAATAATGGCTACATAACTAATAACTCAATTCTAGTTAACGTAGTATTACCGCTTGTTAGTGCCGTTGGAGATTTTATTCAAGTTGTTGGAAAAGGTGTTGGACTATTTAAAATATCTCAACCAAGTCCTTCTAGTATTATAAGTATGAATTCATCCAGCACAACTTTAGGATTGCTTGGAAGCATTACAGCTCTACAAAGATACTCATGTTTAAATTTACGGTGTGTAACAGAAAATTCTAGATGGGTAGTAGAATCGTCTCAAGGAACATTTACAATATTTTAGGTAATAATAATGGCATATAGACAACCAAAAACTGAAGAGATTTTCGTTTTTAAAGACATAGACTTTTTAACTCTTCAAACAACTAAACTATTCACAACGGGAGCCAAGTCTTTTGTTGCAACAAATCTATTTGTTGTTTTAACAGAAGTTACAGGGTCAATAACAGGAGTGACAACTTCAAAAGCAGGAGTTACAGGACCTGATTATGATGATCTTTTTCCAAGTATATCAATACCATTTGATTTGACAACGTATAGTTACTCTGTTCAAACTCCTGATGGATCAGCAGTTATTCCTATTCCTCCGGAAACAGATTTTTATTATAAAATTTCAGTTTTAGGATCAGGATATACTGTTCTCAGCGGTAATATTTACGTTCAAGGTTTTTATATTTAGTTTTTTAGGTTCATTAAAAATTTAATTTTTACATAAAAATAAATACTGTAGATTCTACATTAACAACATTTGTTTGTTCTGTTTTTATTGAAGGAATATATGTTTAATTCAATATTTCATTAAACACATATTGAAGTATGTTCAAAATGTTTATTAATTATTGCAATTTCTTTACAATTCGAAATGAATTTAATTCACAAGGAAGGTTTATATGATTGACTCTGTACTAACGGCTTTGAACTCGCCTTACGTTGTTTATCCAGCGATTGTAATTTCTGGAACTGTTATCTCTTACAAGATATTAAAAATTGCTCTACCTGCTATTGCTAAGGCTGGACGAGATCTATACAATTCTACTTTCGTTATGAACTTAAGATCAATGGTTTGTGAGAAGTGTGCTAATCTACATGCTATGCACATATTCAAAAAGAAGTTTATGGAAACAGAAGGTCAAACAACTCCATTGTCAAAACCTAATACAGATAATTCGTTTCCTGTAGAAGGCTTTGATAAAGAGTTTAGAACTTAAACCTTGAGCGGAATCTCAGGCACTGCGCTAACTGGAATTGAAATAGTCGGTTCAGCCTTTGCACTGAGGTTATCATCTACAATATCCTCAGCCCTTCCGTTAGTACTGATATTCTGAAAGCTAACTGTGCAACTAGACATAGCCAAAGGAAGCGTTCCTAAGCATAGTGATGTGCAAATCGGTAAATATCTTTTCATTATCCCACCTTTTTTAATTCAATTTCTTTTTTAGTCCACTTATCAAACGCTATTAGAAAGTCTTCCATGCGTCTACCTGCTTCTTTCTTAAGTATCTCTATGTTTTTACCACTTTCTTTTGCGCTGTACTCTAAAAATGACATAATTTCTTTCTTTTTCTTTGCACTGAATGAGCTTGGCAACACAAACTCCTCTTCAAGGTCATTTAAAGCCTCGTAGACGACATATTGGTCTTGGTCTGGGTCATCGCCAGTCTCAAGACAGAAAGTCTTCAGGATAGCATATTTAAAGGCGTATGAGACAGCCTTTCCAGGACCTTTATCTCCAGTGTCAATTCCGTAACCAAAGAATATATTAGAGATTCTATCAATTGGATCATCTATATTAACAAAAGTCACTTCTAACTTTACTACAGTTCTATTCTCATCCTGAGTCAATTCTAAAATGCTTGGTATCAGAACTATTCCATACTTAACCATTAACGGGTGTATCTTTGCCGTCACTTGATCATGACTTACGAATCGATACATGTTGTTGACTTTCTTATCACCTCTTTGAATGTAATCAAGATCATTCATTACAGCTGAAAGCCTTTGAAACAGATTCAGCTTGTTTTCCATTATTTTTAGATTATTTTCCATAGTTACTCTTCTTTGTTATCTTTCTTAAATTTCCTTGGATTGAAATGCTTCCAGCACTTCAAAGCGCAGTTAAATATCTCTAAAGGAATTGTAAAATCTTCTATCGTATATACACTTGGATATGTACCCGATTTGTTAATGTAAACAATCAGCGCACCTTCTACTTCCTCTCCGTGCTTTTTTAACAAGTTGTAGTAAGCGGCCATTTGGATTGGATAGGTCTTTTGAGGTGCACAGCTTGTCTTTAAATCAACTAACATCTTCTTGCCATCTTTCGTTGTAATGACAAAATCTAATTGACCAGTATAGTAAAGATCTTCATCTGAATAGCGCTTTTCTATGATATCAAATGTTTCAACCACTTCATTAGACCATAACCTAAACGACTCAACATAAGATAAATGAGTTGGGTTAATTGTAGAGTCTGGAACCCATGCACCCTTAGCTATATTAGCGCAAATTGCATGTACTATAGTCCCTCTTTCAGCAGCTTTGTTCAATATCTCTTTAGGAACCTTGTCGTAACTACTGTAGTATTTCAAGATTTCTGTAACTCTAGGCATTGTCATTTTAAATCTCTTTTTTCAAAAGGTATAAGCATACTATTTTCTTGCATTAAAAAAGAAAGTTAACATTTAAATTTTTTTTAGCCTATATTTTTCTGGATAGATATTATAATTATTATTATGTTAAAAAGCTCCGATCTGTGCAAAAAAGGAAATATCATGTCAAGACCGTCCTCTTTGAAAAACAGCGTGGTGATTTCTATACGTTTTGAGAAAGATGAATATGAAAAGATACAAGACATTGCTCATTTAGAATCAATGAACACGGGGCATAATGTTACAGCAAGTGAGTTGATAAGGAATGCAGTAACTTTTGTGTATAGCGATAATGAAAGACTTAGGGAAAGTTTTAGGCGCAGCAGAGAGCACGTGACAAAAAGATACAGTTAAATATTGAATTCAAAGCATAAGTGTAATATGTTTCAGGGAGAGAGCTTTAAAACTCCCTCCTAGAAATAACACATTAACCATTTTTGATTAATAACGCCTTCATGAAATCTGTCAATTTCATTTAGTTTGATACAAGAACAATATCACACTACAAGAAGTGCGTAATTATTTCAAGATCAAATCATGCTACATGGTTTTTTTTGATATGAATAAAGCGACTATCTTTTTCAATCGTACTACTCAGAAATTTGATGGCATTACAGAAGATTTTAATAAGCAATTACTTAAGACATATCCCAATGTAAATGTAGCTGCTGAGCTAAACAAAATGATCATCTGGCTTAACTCGAGCAAAGGTAAGCAACGAAAAGGCAATGTCAATTTCATTATGAATTGGCTAAACAGCGCCACGCCTGCAATTAAAGAGCAAGACACTATTCAAAACGATGAAATGCAAGATCTATATAAAGATTATCTAAGGGAATTATGGAAGGGTAAAGAAGCTCTTTTACAATTCAATATGAAGTGATCGAAATGATGAATGATTTTAAAGAAGAGCATTTAATCAGCTTGTCGGACTTGCCTGTTACGTATCGAAATGAGATACAGAAAGGCCACTCAACTGGCTGGAGCTCTTTGGATAAATTTCTACAAGGCATAAGACCTGGAGAAATGACTATCATTACAGCAGATACGGGTTGTGGCAAGACGACATTCTGCACTCAACTTATGGTGAATTGTGCCATGCAAGGTGTGCCTGTTTGGATCAACTCTTGGGAAATGAAACCAGAGACAACCATGCGTAAACTTGCTTCTATCGTATTGCGTAGACCTATGAAGTTGCAGAACTTTAACAAGCGTGATAATGAGCAATTCGACGAGTGGGCTGCTAAATACAAAGTCTATATCAATCCCAATACCACGGGAACTAATGTAGAAACTCTGGCTTTACAACTGGTAAAAGCTAAAGCATTGGGCGTGCAAGTCGTCATGCTTGATCATCTAGATTATTTAGTTAACTCACGAAAAGAGAAAGTCAATGAAGCTATTGATGACACCGTAAAGAAGTTGCATGAGCTTGCCTTTTCTCTATCTATGCACTTTTTGTTGATCTGTCACCCAAGGCAAAGTGGCACGTCTCAAGAAGAAGTGGGTATTCACTCACTTAAAGGCAGCTCTTCTATCAAACAGTATGCGGATAATGTTATTGTATTGCATAGATGCGCACGAACTGATCCCCAAGCAGATCCATGTAAAGTTAAAGTTAGAATTGCTAAAAACAGAATGTTTGGAACGGAAGGTAATTCGTATTTGTTTTATGAACCGAAATGGGACGGTTATGTCGAATTAAGAGATAATCAAATTTATGAAAACATGGAGACAATAGATGAGTAAAGAAGTGAAGGTCGAAATTGGCCAATACAAAGAAGTTAATAAAGACTGTCTAAAGGCTTTCTTTTCAGTGCTAATTCATCCGTACGGCTTGAAGGTTTTGGACTGTAAATATTTCGTTAAAGGCGATGATTCATGGTTTGCATTTCCTCAAAAAGAAGTTAAATATAACGACGGCAGAAAAAGCGACTACATTCCGTATCTCAGTGTAGCGAACAAAGAGTATCTAGCTAAATTAAAAGAAGTAATTATAAACGCAGTAAAAGAAAGGGCAGAAAATGGAACAGACAAGCAAGCTACTATATCAAGCGAAACACCGTTTGTTTGGTGATCAAGAGTTTTTTACAGACTATGAATTGTTAGTGGATACAGCCATTGATATTGCGTCGGAAGAAGCACAAATGAGATTGTCAAACGCTTTGAAAACTTTAGTGATTGAAATTTCTAATGAAATGATCGATTCAGTTAGAGAGATTAAGATTACGTAATGGGTTTAAAAAAGATAATTCAAAAGCATCAAGTTCTAAAAAGCATAGCTAATGGAGAATTAACGATACCTGGCGAGCCTATGATCTATAGCCTAAAATATAGTATGGGTAGCCGTACAAAATCGGTTCAGTTCTTTAGAAACTCGCAATGGAAATCGATGCTGAAGTCTTATTTTAGCTCATATTATAATACTAATACCGCAGTAGTCGTCATAGTTCGATTCTACGTGGGTTATACAGGTACAAAAGAAGTCTCTGAAAAGAAGATGAAATCTGAAAAAACCCCTGCTGTTCACGGCTTTGAACTATGCGACTATCTGCTATCTTTTATCGAAATGCTACACAAAGTTTTAATTAACTCTTATAAGCAAATTGTCAAGATAGAATCTGATAAATTCTACAGCAATGACCCTCGAACTGTTTTTAAATTTATGACGTGGGATAATTATGTTCAAACAAGATCAAATAAAAATAACGATACCTTTAACTCCAAAGCCAAAAGCATCGGTGAGACTCGGGAAATTTGGAGCGTTCAATCCTAGTAATCGCGGTATGAAAGCTACTCGTGAAATTGCTATTGAACAAATGCAAGATAAAGACCCTTTCGAAGGACCATTGCTAGTTATCGCTCATTTCAAAATACCAGCGGCACTAAGTTTACCAAACTGGAAGCGTGTTAGAATGCACACTAAACAGCATATGAAAAAACCAGATGCTGACAACTTAGAGAAGTTCTTGAATGACTCTTTTAATAGCGTGGTTTGGAAAGATGATGCACAAGTTTCGTGGTTAATTCGGAATAAATCTATCACACATGACAAAATAGGCTCTACCGACGTACATATTATATCAATTCCAGACGAGCATATGACATACAAAGAGATATTTGAACTTGCTTTAATTTATGTCGATGTTTAATTTTTATTGAAACAGAGGGGTGTTATGGCTAAGAAAAAAGATATTGAAACTCAAATGATAGAATTCACACGATATTTCGGATCTAAAAAAATGGTCTCTTTTATCGAGCATCTAATGCCTCTTATGCAAGTTTTTCATACTACGGACGAAAGTGATTGGGTTATAGATAAAGTCGGCGTTGAGAATGAGAGAAACGTAAGGCTTTTAGTCGTCGCGTACATAGTTTCTAAAATGGCAGAAAGTCATAGCGGAACTTTTGTTTACATAAATAGCAATTTCAAAGGGCTGTGGAAGGATTTAGAGGTAGAGGCCGAGAGAGAAATCAGCTCTTTGTAAAACACCCAATGTAAAGCCGCTTTACATTCAAAACCAAAAAAACTAAAGAAATCTCTTTTAATGTAAGTTGAAATTTTATATTGTTTTTTCAAATTCAGATGCTATCTGCTGATGAATTTATAGAGCTAGATGAAGGTTAATGTTGTTTAGCTCTATTTTTTTTTAAAAAAAACACGAGGGACATATGAAAAACATTATTTTTGCTTTAATCGCTTCTACACTCTGCACTTCGTTAAGCGCTGTTGTTATTATTCGCGAACCTGATTGTGCTAAAATAGTGCATGAACCGCAAGATCCAGCTAAATTCGAAAGACGAGGAAATAACAAACAGAATCGTGAAAACAAAAATCCCAAACCTCCAGCTAATAAGACTTACAAGTAAATCTAACAAGACATACAAGTAGAGCTAACAGAATTTTCAAGGGAATGACCTCTAAATTAAACCCTTGAAGAGGGGATTCGTCCCCTCTTTTTAATTTTTTAATCATCTATAAAAATCTTATTATGTCTTTTCCAGTTGTGAATTTCTAGAAACATTTTAACATAGTCCGCTTTATTCACTCTGGGCCCAACTTTCGTTATCATTCGTTCCAAATTTATCATGAATCTATCTTTATCAAATTCACCGTGGCTAACAATTACTAAGAGTGCTTTCCAGAAGCGCGTTGATTTTGAGTAAAATGAATAGCCGTTTATGTGAGTAATGTAATCGACAATTTCATGGCAGATCTCCAGCTTTCCTTCAAAATCTCCATCCCGAAACTTAAAATCTCCAGCCCGAAACTCTTCCCTTACGTCTACTACAGAATCAAAAGTTAAATATAATGCTACTAGAAAAGTTAATCTGTTTTTCTTGATGAATTCATCCAACTTTATATATTCGGGAAAGCCATTTTTAACGTAATAGTTCATGTAGTCTTGATTGTTCCAAGCTTTAGCCATATTCATCAAAATGATGTCTTTGTGAGTCAAGCTTTCGCTAATTTCGTAATATATTTCTAAGCCTAGCTGCTTGGCTGCTAAAACTCTATGTTGCCCATCTAGAATTTCCATTTTAGAAGTTACTGAAATTGGTTTGTATTCGAGTAAATTTCTAATTTGCAAAGACTTAGATATTTTATCTACATGTTTCTGGTCAATTTTATCCCTATTATCATCTAAAAAAATAAACATTTCGTACTTCTTAGTTTTCTGTTTCATTGTCAGTCCTGTTTGTTAAGATCTTTATTTGATCGTGTAAAATTGTTATTTGCTCATCTAACATTTGAATTTGATCTACTAAATTCTGATAATTTAATTGGATGATTAATTCTTCTTTTTCCTCTTTTATTTCAGCTTCTTTTTCCTCTTTTATTTCAGCTTCTTTTTCCTCTTTTATTTCAGCTTCTTTTTCCTCTTTTATTTCAGCTTCTTTTTCCTCTTGAATGCAAATAGGTTCAATTGAAAACCTTTTTTCGAAATTAAAATAATTGTTAATATTATCTAAAATTTCCTTTAAATTTTCATTAAAAATATTATTATAATTAAAAATCTTTTCATTTTTTTCAAAATCTTTTTTCATTTGAGCTTGAATAGCTAAATATTCCTCTATCCCCCCTTTCATTGTCACTTCATAATAAATCATAGAAGAACTTCTTCCTAAAAAATTCCCTATTTTTTTATATGAAATTCTTTTGAAAATTAACAGCTGAATATAAATTCTCTCGATAAAATTTAAAGGCCCATTGTGCCTGCGTTTAATTCTATTTTCTGTGTTATTCATTTATTCCTCGGATGAAATTGTTGAAATTTCTCTTGCATTTTGCTTGATGACATGTGTGTATAGCGTTGAGTAGATGCGATTGAGCTATGCCCTAAAATCTCTTGTATCAGTCTCAAGTCTGCACCCTCGTCTAACAAATGAGTAGCGCAAGCGTGTCTTAATGTATGCGCTGTCACTTCATCTACATTGCATTTCTTAGCGTATCTAATAACTATTTCGCTTAATAGTTGTCTGCGTATTTGTTTTTTCATCTGAGTAAGAAACAAGTAACCTTTTTTAGAGCCTCTGAATCTCTCTATATAGTCTTGAATACAAGTCTCAGCCTCTTGTGTGATCGGTATAGCTCTTGTTTTACTGCGTTTACCGCATTCTATTAGCACACTGCCACGTGTTAAATGCTCTAATTTCAAATTGCATAGCTCACTAGCTCTAAGCCCCGACGAGTAAAGCAAATTTAAAATAGCTCTGTCTCTTGTTCCTGATTCTGTTTCAATGTTAGCAGCGTTTATAATTGCTGCTATCTCCTGTTGCGTCGGTATTTTCGGTGCTTTTTGATAGTTTTTTGGCGGTGTAATATTCTCTAGCACGTCGTCTAAAATCACTTTTTCTGATTTGAGATATCTACAGAACGAACGAATTGACATGTAATATCGATTGATAGTTGCGTCGCTTTTACTGTTATGTTTACACGCGCTCAGGTATGAAACTAAATGCTCGCGCTTGAGTGACGAAGCTTTTTTAACACGTTTGACATGTAGAAACTCAATGAATTTCTGCACGTCATATTTGTATGCGTTAACTGTTAAATCACTTTTAGATAGACTCAGTTGCTCAATGTATTGTGTTGCTAATGTTTGTATCATTGTGTTGCTCCTGTAAATTTTTCATCTCTTCATGTATTTTTAGATATTCAACATCAAATTTAGGCGTCACAATGTATTTTGCGCGCCCTCTGTGTTGTTTTAAATACAATACGTATTGCTCTAGTATGTCGTTCATAGTTACACCTAGCGTTATTGCAGTAGATTTTAAAAAACTGTGCAAGTTTTCATCTAGTCGCAAGCAAAAAGTTGATCTATTTTTTTTTTTTAATTTCTTAATCATCTGAGCATCTCTCTTGTATGCGTTTGAGTTTATTAATTGATCTGAGTATGCGTTGCAGTGTGAAATGAGCTATTGCGTCATTCCTGTTTTGCACTGATAATTTATTGTATATTTGTTGCTCGTTCTGTATTTGTTCTTGTATCAATTGCGCGTTGTTCATGCTCTCTACTGTGTTAAATGTTTGTAATAGTGACAGCTATTAGATGTTATTTTTTTTTGTTTGATTCAATTGCACATAAACGACTCTTAAATTCTTGATCTTGTACAGCTAAACGCGTGTGAAAATCTTGCATCTCTTTTTGTATAGAATCGATTCTATTATTTGTTTGCATATGTAGAGCTATTGATGTTCCAAAAAACGTTAGCATTATAACGAGATTAGACCCGATAATTGCTAAAATCTGTATCCATGTTTCATTCATTTGCTGCTATCCTTTTTAGTTACCGTTGTATCGATAAAAATCGTCTTCATCTTGCGTGCTCTCGTCTTCATCAATGCGTAATTGATGAGATTCAATTAGCTCCTCTGTTTCAATTTCTTGAGTATTTAAAATTCTGTAAATGCGAAACTCACCGCTCCATTTTAAATATTGTTCAATATCTTTAACGATCTCTCTAGCCTCTGCTAGAGTTTTTAAATCTGTGCTATTTTCCCAAGTTTCAAAATTGTTGGGTGTGTTTTTGTATGACGTGCGAATTTCGTAATGTTTTGATTTCATGTAGTAACCTATTTTTTTTTGTTGTTGTTTGTTGTTTGTTGTTTGTTTAAGCTGCTTATTCAGCAGTGTATATATATCTAGTCAATCAATTGAAACGCTAGAAACTCGTATTTATCTAGAAAATCATCTTCTGTCATGTCAATTGAGTTTAAAAAATCTTCTCTTGCACATTCAGAGCAATTACTGAGTACAATTTTGTTGTTGTATTCGCTGAATTCAGAGTCAATTAGAAATCGTCTAACGCAACCGCAAAATGCGTCTGAGTCAATTGTTTTGTTGCATGTGTTGCAATATGTGTCTGTTATAGTCATTGTGTGTCCTGTGTTTGTTTTGTTGTTTAGTGCTAATTAGTCACTACATATAAATGCAGTTATTCACTCAATTAAGCGTGCACTGTGTCCCTCGTATCTAAGCCGTTAGCTGTATTGTTGCGAGTTAATCAGTGTGTTCGCTTAATTATTCTTCAACTATATTTGATAGCTGATTTGATATCAAGTAAATATAAATAGATTATAATGAAATAGCGCTGAGACATGATTGAGAGTGATGAATAAATTAATTGCTTGATAGATGTTTATGCGTTTATTAAATCAATATTAATGTGTTGACAGTCGATAATATGCAGTGTTATGTGTGTGTTGACAGTCTATGAAACAGGGGGAATGTATGAGTAAGAGAAAGAGATTGAGCAGCAGCGAGCGCGGGCGGATGATTGCAGAGAGTCCAGAACTACGTAAGAAAATATTTGAAAGGCTTCTAGAGCATGTGAGGAATGGTTACAGTTTGAGCTGCTTTGATGAATTGAGTGAAGTGAGTGTTAGAAAGTACCTTAAAACCTATTATGAAGAGTTTATTGAGGAAGATTTAGATGAAGCAATGCGCACAGGTATGCAGAGGTGGGAATCGATCGGCAAACGTCAAGCAGAGGGTTCATGCCTAGGTAACAGTCGCAGTTGGTTCTACAACATGGCTAACAGATTCGGTTGGAGAGAGAAAGTCGACATTAAAGCTGAACATGATGGCAACATGAACGTCAATGTAATTAGCTACGCAACGAGCAAACAGCTTAAAACAGATGAGACAGACGTCTAGCACGCATATATAAGCACTGTTGTTACATAATATGTATTATGCACAGTATCGAAACAGCGAGCAAATCAGACGTGTTAGCGTTGATTGTATAATCTTTATTTGAAAGCAAACGTAGTAATCTTTATTTGAAATAGTAATAAGAAATATTTGACCGTCAAAGGGGGTCTTGCCCCATGCAGGGGTAGTACTCCCACTCTTAGGACCCCATCAAAATTTTTACCAATTTCCCATTTCTTTCCTTCAAACCCCAATTTCCCATTTCTTTTTTTTCAATCCCTCAGCTTTTTTAATTTTCAATCCCTCAGCTTTTAATCGTATTTAAATCATCATCTAATACCTTCCCCCCAATTCGTCCGACAAAACAATTCACACAAGACAAAGATACACAACTGCTATACAATATAGAAATTACTTTAACCCGAGACACGCATGAACATTAAACCACTGCTACTTAAACATATGCAACCATTATTACTGTTTTTAATGGTAATTTTGACGCGTTTAATACCTCATCCCCCGAACTTTACTATGGCTATCTCTGCTTTGGTTTACTCAGCCTGGCAAGACAAACGAAACAACGACTGCTATGAAAACAAGCAAAACAATACCTACTATATATGGGTACTATTGGGGTTGGTTATGTCTGACTTGGTATTGGCACTCGGAGCATCTAACTGCCAACTAGGGGGGATGCCTGGATACCATGTCTACTTATCATATTTAATAGTGGTGCTGATATCTAAATCAATTAGCACTAGGTCAGGTGGACTGCTAACTACTGGAATAGGCCAACTACTAACCACTAGATCAAATCAACTGCTAACTGTTTCAATATGCAGCGCAGCTTTCTTTATCTTCAGCAATTTGGGAGTCTGGTGCACTTCTAATATGTATGAGTCCAGTGCCCAAGGACTGATGAATTGCTACTTGATGGCTATACCTTTTGCTGGATTACAATTGTGTGGTGATCTATTCTATTTTCAAATAATAAAAAGCATATTCAAACCAATAATGACAAAACACGCGTTTAAAGTATGGGAAATATCATGAGTGAATCAGAATTGGATCTTGCAAATAAAGAAATCGCAGAGAACTTGATTGTCATTCAAAAGGTTAAGATGCTTTTGACAGATGTTTTAAATAATGACATTTTCTATATGACTGAAGGGTTTGATAGCTACTGTGAATATATGGATGTTTCTGATTCTAAAAAAGCAACTCTATTCACTATTCAGCTATACAGTTTTCATGAGCAGATGTTAGAAATATGGGGAATTATTAGAGATTATGAGAAAAGTAAATATAAAGACGATTAAAACAATTAACACAAGGCTCTAGTTTGAAAGACAAGAACACAACTATTTTTATTGTAATAGCTCTGTCAAGCTTATTGCAATTCCTGGCCCTAGGAAAGCTTTTTGAATTTAACAGAAGCTTTTGTCAGACCCAATGCAGAATAAATATGGAAAATGAAGCTCAGTTAAGAGAATTGAGATGTGATTTAAGCAAGACTAAGCATTGTCTAATTTTACAAAAAATACTGCCTAGAGAAGAAAGCTTGTGACATCTAAGAGAAGACAGCTTGTTATCTTTAAGGGGAAAAGCTTATGACATTTGCTACTGATTATTTTTGGACATAGGTTATCCAAGAAAATTATTAAAAAGAAGCCTCTTATAAATACCGACGCACATGGGAGGAACCCTACAGCCTCACTGAATTCGGCTTCCGCACCTCCCATATGGTCGCTATTCTAGCTCTCAAATTAAGGTTTGTCAAGGGAAATCTTCACTTTTTCAAATATTTGCTTGATATTTTCTATTCTTCAATATAACATTAGAATTTTAATTAAAACGAGAGTGTTCAATGTCTGATTTTAAACATTCAGTTGTCATAACCATTAAGAGTAATAAAGAAATCTTCTTTCGAATCAATTCATTTGAGGATTTCATGAAGCTTTGTGATGAAATTTCTAAAGCTATATCTACATGGATTTTTGTAGGAAAAATTGCATTACTTGATGTTAATGATATTTCTTGTATTCAGTTTATGGAAGGTGATTCGTATGTCGAATAAAACACCTATTATTAGAGTTGGGAAAAGATTTCTCCCAAGTTGTTTCATAGCATTAACTTTATCATACGCTGTTAACAGTTCTATCTTATGGTGCATATTACACGCGTTGTTTGGATGGATTTATGTCATTTATTGGCTATTTAGCTATACATATTTCAAAGAGTGGATATTGCAATGGGTTGTTTATTAAATGAAAAATAACATGAAAAAAGGGATTTAAATGCTAAGACCACTAGGAAAAAACATATTAATACAGAGAAAGAAGCCTGAAGAGAAGAAGAAAGGCTCAATTATTTTAACTACAGCTCCAGATAACGACCCATACTTAGGACAGGTAATGGATATTGGATCAAAAGCTAAAGAAGAAGTTGATATTTCAATTGGCGACACACTTTTAATCATCCCATATGCAGGTTCTAAGATAAGCAATGAAGATGATGGTTATATGTTGATTACAGAGAGAGATATCCTTGGTGTGATTAAATAAAAGTCTTAAAAAGAACAGGTTAAAGGAAGTATGGAACCAAAAGAAAAGAGGATGAAGTTGAAAAAGTACTTTCGCGAGTACTATTTAGCTAATAGAGAAAAGATATTGAAAAATAGAAAGGCTGACTACTGGAAAAAGAGAGATTACTATATCCAAAAGTCGAAAAACTACTATTACAAATACATAAGAAATTATGTAGAAGGTGAAATTCAAGAATAAATGTTAAAATAGGTTGTGTTGCATGTTTTTTAAATTGTTGTGTTTAGCTTTTACGGTTCCATTTAGCTTGTTTTCTGCTAGTTGTTATCTGGAGTGTCCTTTCTGTAATGAATATCTATATTTGGATATTAAATTAGAAGATACTAATGGTGGTTCTGGAAGAGAGATGGGAGTTTGGGATGTAAAAGCCTGGAGAGAAACATGGACTTGCCCTGATATTAACTGTGGTTATCGAAATATGATGTATGCAAGATACTGCGGTATTTGCGGAACAGAAAAACCTCAACAAAGATAATTAAATGAAAATAGCAATAGTCGGTACACACGGAACAGGCAAGTCTACACTGTCATATTTACTTGCATCTCATTACAAAAAACAAGGTCATAACGTTAAAATAGTCCAAGAAGTTGCTAGGTCTTGCCCATTTCCCATTAATGATGGAATGACATTAGATGCAGCTACATGGATTTACTTAGAACATTATAAAAAAGAGTTAGAGTCTTCTGCTAAACATGACACTGTGATTGGAGATAGATCTGTCTACGATTCCTTTGTTTATGCAGAGTATTTTAACTTATCCTCAGATACATTGATGGATTTACATTACTTAGCACTTGAGCAGATGAACTGCTATGATAAGATAATATTCGTAAGGCCAGACATTCCTTTGCAGGTGGATGGGACTAGATCTCCAGACATTGAATTTCAAAAGGGTATAGATCTTATATTCGAAAATAACATAAAACATTTGAATTTCATTGAGATTAAGTCGTCGCAAATCTTTGACAAAGAGGGTTCATGGAAACAATACTGCTTGTAGCTACAGTCTTTGCTTTGTTCGGAGCATATTTAAATTCCAAGAGAGATAATCGGGGTTTTATGATATGGGTCGTGACAAATATTATTTTTTTTGCTAATAATTGGTACATAGGTCAATGGCAACAAGCGATTCTTTTTGGATTGTATTTAGTGATGTCTTTGAATGGTGTATATAATTCTAGAAAACAAGTTAAATCTGCGAGCGTTTAAAATGAGTGATGAATATATAAAAACTGAAGAAGGTTTACTAAAAACTTCTGTTAGCTCTGTTCTAGAAGTTAATGATTTCGATTCAATTGAATATATTATTCATTTATGTAATTCAATTTCTTTTTTACTTAATGTTGTTGATGTCCAAATCAATAGAGAAAAGGAATTTAGTGAAGATCTATTTAAATTCATTCATGAAAGATTAGGTGATGAAAAGTTGACAATCAGAATCTTTTATAATTTATCGCGATCTATAGAATTAGTGTGTAAGATTCATGAAAATGTTAATAGTAAAATAGATAAATAATATTTTAATTTTTAAAAAACACTCCTTTGTAAAATAAAGTCCATAAAACGTCTGATAACATACAAATAAAGATTAATATGCCAGAACTAACAATACCGTACGGATATTCACCTCGCCACTATCAAGAAAATATTTTAAATGCTCTAGACAACGGAGTAAAGAACGCCTGTTGGGTTGTTCATCGTCGTGGGGGGAAGGATACCACTATGTGGAATTACATGATTAAAAGAGCTTATCTTGAGCCTGGCATCTATTATTATTTTCTACCTTCGTTTGTACAAGCTAAACGAGTTATATGGGACGGTATGACTAATGACGGGAAAAAGATGGTTGATTACATTCCTAAAGAAATTATCGATGGCAATCCAAATAACACAGAGATGAAGATCTGGATAAATGGAGCTAAGGGACAAAGTTTAATTCAATTGATCGGTGCTGATAGCTATGATGCAATTATGGGAACTAATCCAAGAGGTGTGGTGTTTAGCGAATGGTCATTGATGAATCCAATGGCGTATGACTTTGTTAAGCCGATTCTAGCAGCGAATGACGGTTGGTGTGCGTTTATTTATACACCACGAGGAAAGAACCATGGATGGGATCTTGCAGAGATTGCTCGTAAAAACCCACAGGATTGGTTCTATGAGGTTTTAACTGTTGAAGAGACTAAAGTCCTGTCTAAGGAGCAAATAGAGACTGAGAGAAGAAAGGGTATGCCTGAAGACATGATCCAGCAGGAGTTCTATTGCAACTTTAACCGAGGTCAAGAAGGAAGTTACTATGGCCGCCAGATGGAACAGTTGCGTAAGAGAAATCAAATATGCAGTGTGCCTTTCGATCCAGCTGTACCAGTTAGAACTTTTTGGGATCTTGGTATCGGAGACAGCACTGCAATTTTCTTTGCTCAATTCGTAGGCAAAGAGGTTCACTTAATCAACTATTATGAGAATTCTGGTGAAGGACTAGCTCACTATGCACGGGTACTTGATGATTTTCGGAAAGAAACTGGATGCGTATATGACCTTCATGTTGCACCGCATGACATTCAAGCGAGGGAGTTGACCACAGGGAAGACAAGACTTGAAACAGCTCGTCGCTTAGGGTTGAACTTCCGTGTTGCGCCAAAGTTGAGCTTAGAAGCTGGGATAGAAGCTGTGCGTATGCTTCTTTCAAGATGCTGGTTTGATGAAAAGAAATGCGTATTGGGGATAAAGTGTCTTGAGAATTACCGCAAGACTTACAATGAAAAGTTCCAGGTTTATGGGGATAAGCCTTTTCACGATTACACTTCTCATGGTGCGGATGCGTTTCGTTATCTTGCAATGACTGAGGGTTCGTTTGATCCTGATTCAGGGGTGGGAGATGTTCAGTATGAGTTAATGAAGCAGCGTTGGGGTTGGCGTGTTTAATCGATTCTTTTTGAAAACATGCGTCTATATAACTCTTAATGAATGACTTAAGGTTAATTCCATCTTCTTTTTTAATTTCTTTTGTCATTGCAGACCTTCTTTTTTTTGTAAATTTTTTATTCAATAGCAAATCGCTGCTCAGCGCAGAAACATGTTTTTACTTAAATGCTTAATATATTGCAATCAATTATTGAGTTTTGTAGTTCTCATATTTTTCAATTAGTAATTGTATAAACTCAAATGGATTCATGTTTAAGTCAATTTCTATAAAGTCTCTTCCCATCGGTATTTTTGCATATTTTTTATGTATTTTAGGTCCGTGCCACTTGTTGTCTTTCATGAAGTCTTTCATAAACATCGAATTTGCCTCAATACTTGCGTTGTGTACGACTTTCTTGTCTTTAAGCAGTGATTGCATGTATCCACCGAGATTTCGCCCTCCGTTGTGCTTAGATTCATTATAAACATCAATCAAACGTTGCATGCTATAAGTCTTTGCCCAATATGCAAGTGTTTGCCTTGTTGTATTAATTTTTAAAGACAGCAGGTATTCGTAGATTTCTGTTTGCTCAGGAGTTAAGCAATATCTCTTTGAAATATCCATAGTCTTTTCTTTTGATTTATCACAGGCCATAGTCTTTTGACCATGGTCTATAAGAGATTGAGTTTTAGAATATGGTAAAGAGACTGGTATAGGTCGGACACTTTGGGACTCCCCATTAGACACTTTGGTTTCCCCCATTAGACACTTTCGTCTCTCGTAAACATTATTTGAAGATTCAGAGTCTTTTACTGCGATGGGCTCATTTTGTCTTTCGTAAACATTTTTTGAAAAGCTCCACTCACTTTCATCAACAAAGGCATACCAATTGGTCTTATCAAATGCAGATTTATTGTGATTACCTTTCACTAAAATCCCACGTTTACATAAGACTTCAATGTAATATTTTACCTGCCTTTCTGTGTAATATGGAAAATGTGCAGCTATGTCTTTTTGTGTGTCATAAGTCCAAGTTCTATTATCTATGAAGTTAGAGCCCTTCCTTTTATTTACGCCAATCCAGTGAATGAAGTGATTTATTACGAGAGCTAAGTCCGTGCTTTCCAATTTGCACGCTAGCTCTACCGAAAACGAGTGAGTAGCTGATGTCATTATAAACCTTATTATATTAAACTTATTATTTATCATGTTTTGCAGATTAAATCTTTTTTATCTACACAGTGTCACTTTTCGTTGATCTTAAATCTCGGGAGTTATACACTACAGGGAGTGCGTAACTATTATTGTTATTCACTAAGTCTATACAAAAAAAACGGGGGAGTCCGGGGGAGTCCGGGGGAGTCCGGGGGAGTCCGGGGGAGTCCGGGGGAGTCCTGGGGAGTCTTCGAAAAACGAGGAGTATTTTTATTTTTTTTCTAAACCTTTGTATTAAAAAGGGTTTTTGACTTGTTTGTATGGTTTTAAAAAGAATCACTCTTGCCGGAATTCATCTTTTTAGAATCTTTATGTTTTGAGAATAAATCTAATGTGTTCAGGGTTGAATGTCAATTAAGATCTAATTGATGTTCAGCCTTTTTTTTATCATTTCTTCTTCCATACTTAATATTCAAATTATCATTTACCATTTCATCTATATGTACTAAACTCAGTTTTTTATTCAAAGGTGATGAATGGCAACTGATTACGAAATAGTTAGCGACTTTACTCAAGACTATAACCGCGCCTATATGCTGTTAAATCCATACTACGCTCAAGCATATCAAGATGTGGGGATGTATCTTTCAAATCAGTGGTCTTTAGAACAGATAAAGTACC
>Ga0306906_1000138_pt1 | contig 37656 bp, 30 predicted proteins | sample AntRauTorcE11897_FD_190405 | JGI IMG/M metagenome (GOLD analysis project Ga0306906, IMG submission 190405) | Saline lake microbial communities from Rauer Islands, Antarctica - Metagenome Torckler E11 #897 (v2) (version 2) | ecosystem: Environmental > Aquatic > Non-marine Saline and Alkaline >...
ACAGGCGGCCGGATATGGGGGGCACGGGGACAGGGGGGAGCATGGCGGACAGGGGGAGCGGGGAGCCTGTGGACAGGGGAGCGGGGGACCTGTGGACAGGGGCGGGGCGTGATCTGTGGCAATCAACAGCGTGTTGATAGGGGGACAATCAACAGCGTGTTGACCTCGGAACCACGAGTCAACAGGCTCGCTACGGGTCCTTCCCAGGTGTGGGGGGCGTCGGGGGGTGCGCGGAGCCCCGGTATTCCAGAGTTTTCTAGAAATCTCCAGAGACGCTTGCAGGTTTGTGGGGTACCATGATACCGCGTATCCCTAATTTCGGGGACCCCAGAAGCACATAACCCCTTGATCTTGTTCCACAATCACCGATCTAGGGTAGTATGGTCTCAAAACGGTTTCGGGTTTTGTGGCCCGGTCCAGATCGAGCTTTGCGGTATTATGATACCCCATCCGAGCCCTGGAAGGCCCTGGAACGAAAGGAGTCTGGGGAGTCCGAACGAAACCCACTCAGACTCCCGCTCAGACTCCCTGATTATCCAATGTTTTCATGGTATTGAGGGAAAAGGAGTCTGGGGAGTCTGAATTTTACCTACTGCGGATCGAAAACGATAAGGGTGTAAACTGTGGAAACTGTAGAAAACTCCACAGTTTTGGGGGGGGTAGCCAATAGCCTACCAGGGGGAGGGGGACTCCCCAGACTCCCTCGTCACCAACGATACGAAAAAAGCCTTTGTTTCGATAGGCTTACGCGGGAGTCTGACGGGAGTCTGAATTTCGGACAAAAAAGGCCCCGAACAAATGTTCAGAGCCTTCAACCGCTGTAGAGATTTCCAGAGATTTCCAGAGAACCGATTCAGAATCAGGGAGGGCGCACCCTACCCCGCGATCCGGTTCACATGAGGTCTTCTTCCTCGGTTTCCAGGGCCATGAAGCCGTCCAGAATCTCTTGCTTCGCGGCGTCCTTGCGGACGAAAGCGCGGAGCTTCCGGTATGGCCCCACCTTGAGCGAGTGACCTCCTGTCCCGTTCCTGGAGGACCAGTCTTCGTAGCTCTCCCACTCATCGAGCGAGCGGATCGCGCTGCTGACCTTCCGCTTCCTGGTCTCGGCTCCACCATGCGTCGGGATTTCCTCTCCCAGCGCCTCGATCATAAGCTGTTCGATATTGGTGGACGTGCGAAGTCCCATCGGCTCATCCCGGTCCGTGAGGTCGTCAAAGTCCGATCCATTGAGGATCGCGGACACTGGCGCGGGCTTGTCCAGGAACTCCAGGATCGCGGGGATGTCGGTGTCTTCGCTCGACTCAACGCGGATGCTGTCCTGGAGCAACCTGGCCTCTGTGGTCGCCTGGGGGGACAGTCCGAAGAAGAGCTTCGTGGTGTCGCCCCCCACGGCCGCCAGACGGCGCTTGAAGCCGACCAGGGCCTCGGCCCATAGCTGGTCGAGTTCGCGCCGGAGCTTGTCATTGTCGATCACGTTCACCACGAGCTTGATCGGCCACATGCGGCGGTTCTGGGAGGACGTGGCGAAGGTGTGATCGTTCGTGGTGCCGACGAAGACGCTTTGCCGAGGGAAGTCCTTGGCGCGGCGGTCGTAGCTCAAGCGGACGGTCTCATCGCGTCTGGTGATGAACGCCTTGAACATCTCGGCGTCGGAACGCTTGACGTTCGTGATCTCGGCCAGTTCCATCATCCACTTCGCCATCATCTGTTCGACGGCAAGCTGTTGGTTGTGGAGGTCGGCGGATAGCTCGCCTCCCCACATGCCCCAGGCCAGGTCATTGACGAAGGTGGACTTCCGAGCGTTCTCTTTGCCCATGAGGATCGGAACGTAGTCCCAGGCGATCCCAGGGATGAATACGCGGGCGATAGCGGCGGTCATGAACAACTCGGCCGACTCTCGGTGATAGGCGTTGTCGTGGACGCCCATGTAGTCGATCCAGAGGCCGGAGACGCGCTCCACGCCGTCCCACTCTGGCAGGGCCAGGAAGCGGTCGATCAGAGGGTGGAAGGCGAATTGCTCGGCGGCCAGACGGATCGCCTCCTGGAGCGCGTTGTCGGGGGCCTGGATGCCGTAGCCGACCTGGCCGTCACCCCTTGGCGCCGAGAGGATCGCCTTGACGGCGGCGTCGTGCGTATCGGACCACAGGTCGCCGTTGAGCGTGTCCTTGACCTTGAACCTTGGAATCTCCGGTATCTGGATGACCATCGGCCGCGTGAGCACGATATTGTGGGTGAAGGCGTTGCGGGCCATGAGACCACGGAACCGAGGGTCGTGGATTAGGATGAGCAAGAGGTTCCGCGTCGTCGGCTTGATCTGGCCGTTCGGAGCGATCTCCAGGCCGTCATACCACTTTTTCTTGGTCTTCGTGGGCTTCCCGCGACCTGGGAAGTCTGGGAGCCCGTCGAGGGCGCTCTTCTTCGGTGGGAGGCCCATGAGGTCGCGCGTCTCGGCGTCTTCGATCCCGAAGTCGTCGGAGTCCGTCTCTTCGTGGCCGTGATCCTCTGGGAGATCACCCAGGTCCTCGAACATGGCGTCGAAGTCCAGTTCGTCTTCGATGATCTGTTTCTGGACGCCCTTGTCCGTCTTCATGAGGTCGATCATCGCCTTCTGGGAAGGGAGATCGTTTATCTCGGCGTCGGCGTCTTTCTTGTGATCCTTCTCGTGGAACAAGTGGAGGCGAACCAGGTCCCAGGCATTGCATAATTGCTCACAGGCCGGATCGGTGCCGTGCCAGGAATACATGAACTTGTCTTCGTAGATCACCGCCCCATACATCGAGTGGCCGCCCAGGTAGGTATAGCGGACCTCGGTGGAGTTCGGATCGACATCACCATAGGCGTCGGGGATGAACGTGGCGATAGCGTCTTCGATGCCGTAGGCTCGGCAAAACGCACCAATCAAGCCACGCTTCTCTGTGGGGTCTTCGGCGCTGATCTCGCGCTCGCGGGCCTTCTCTTCGCGCTCGGCGCGTGGAAGCTGGCCCATGTCTGTCCAGTCGTGCTTCCAGGATTCCAGAAGCCCGTTCACATCTACCAGCTTGCCAGGGTTCCGTCCGAAGAGGTATTCCTGATCGCTGGAGATCGTCGGCATATACATCATCTGGGCGATACGGAATGAGACCGGATCGACCGTCTCCATCCGCTCATCGACGTGCCACGCCATGATGCGGGTTAGCGCCTCATACTTCTCCACCGAGATTTCGGAATCGGCCAATAGGCAGACGCGGACGCGAGGCTCTTCCGGCCTGTGCGATCTGGTCGTGTGGACGAAGCACTCGAACTGGTTCAAGTAGTGATTCTTGTGGACGACCAGGCTCTCGTATTCCTCGACCGAGATATTATCCAGATCGAGCGTGATGATGTCGCGAGGCTTGACGTTCATCGCCTTGCGGCGGCCATCCTTGACCTGGGCACCCAGAAACCAACCACCGATCCCCTTGAGACGGTTCTTCTCTTCGATGCTTTCGGCGCGGTATCGAGAGTGCTTTTCGCGCGTCTGGACAGGTTTCTTGAATCGCCGAGCGAAAGCCGCCCAGCCTTGCGCCACGTTGTCAGATTTACCGAGGTTCTTCCCACCGAACGAAACTCGAACGATGTGTTTGTCAAACTCTCCAGCCATAATCGCGTCCTTTCTGGAGAGTTATTCAGGCATAAACGTAGGGGTGGAAATCCTCCAACGTGACCTGGCCCTCCGAGGCCGCGACGATCTTGGCCGCGAGCACCGGAGCGCAACGACCACGAGAGATTGCCTTGTAAAGCGCCTGGGGTGTATAGTCGATTGCAACCGCCAGATTCGGGATCGACTTCATCTTCCGGCCCTTTTGTTCGGGACAGGCTTTGAGGAAAAGATCGTGAAGCGGGCCAAGGTTTGCGAGCCGCGATGGGTTTCCGTGAGACATGGTTTTACTCTCCTGGTGGGTGTGTCGGTGAATTCCAGATAATCTATCGACTCCCTGTTGACAAGAGGCAAGTTCGCGTCCATATCAGTAGCGTTGAAGTCAACAACCGCAACCAATGGAGAAGACCATGAGCCTTGAAGAGCATCTGATAGCCAACACCGCCGCCATCGAAGCCAACACCGCGATCCAGACGAAAGTCCTGGCCGCGTTGAACTCCGGCTCCGGCAAGCCCGCAGCGAAAGCCGCAGACAAGCCCGCCGACCAAAAGGAGCCCGCCGCGAAGCCCGCCGCGAAGCCCGCCGCGAAGCCGAAGGGTCCGACCGAGGATGACCTTCGCAAGTGTTTCGGCCCGTATCTGGGCGGCGCTACCGACAAGGCCGAGAAGGCCCGCCTCAACGCCACGATCAAGCCGATCCTCGAACACTTCGGCGCGGCCAAGATCACCGAGATCGCCGCCGATGATTGGGCGGCCGCTATCGCCTACGGCAACGTCCTTGTCGAAGCGTTCGCCGATGGCGGGATCGACGCGGCCGAGGAAGTCACCTTCGACTTCATGAACGAAGAAGAAGCCAAGGGCGGCGAAGAAGAAGAAGACGACGTTCTGTAATGGGGACGCCGGAGGAACATAGCCATCTAGGGCCGTCCTCCTGGGGTCGCTGGGTTCGGTGCCCTGGCAGCGTCCTCCCATCGCAAGCGGTGGGGGACAAAGCTGGGTATCCGGCCGCAGAAGGGACGGTCTTCCACGAGCTTGTGGCGGACTGTCTCGACTTCGGACTCGATCCAGAGGATTTCGTAGGGGATGGGCGCGGCCTGTCTTCCGACGGATACTGGATCGAGTTCGATAACGATATGGTGGAGTCGGCCAGGGATGGTCTCGACTTCGTGAGAAACATGGCGGCGCAACCAGGCTGGAAGTGCTACGTCGAGACCAGGGTGGACATCTCGCCCTTCACACTCCCAGGCCAGTTCGGCACGGCTGACGTGATCCTGGTCAACATCGAAGAACGTCGGATCATCGTGTTCGACTGGAAGTATGGAAAGGAACCCGTCTACGCCCACAACAACTACCAGGCCCAGGGATACGCCCTCGGCACCTGGGAGACGCTTTGCAAGGAACTATTCGACTTCGATCCGTCCAACATCAAAGTCACCGTCATCATAGAGCAACCTCGCGTCCCTGGCGCTGGTGGCGTGTGGGACACGACGATGGAACGGCTCCTGGAGTTCGGTCAACACACCCGCCGTCAAGCGGTCCTGTCGCAGTCCGTGAACGCGCCACGCCACCCAGGCGTCGAGCAATGCAAGTGGTGCCGTATCAGGGATACCTGTGGTGCTCATGCAGAGTGGCACCTGGAGATGATCGGCCTGGAGTTCGATGACCTTGACGGAGATGAGGTCCCTGGACTCCCAGAAGACATCACACCGGAGCGCCGGACGATGCTCCTGCGGATGCGCCCGATGCTCAATAGGTGGTTGGATGGGCTACATAAATCGGCATACCACGACGCCGAGATGGGAGAGCCCGTGCCCTGGATGAAGCTGGTCGATGGCCGGAGCCCCGCCAGGAAGTGGAAAGAGAACCAGGTCTATAAGGCCGAAACAGTTTTGGTGAAGGCAATCGGCAAGGATGCCTATCACCCACCAAAGCTTCTATCGCCAACTCAAGCCGAGAAGGCGGTGAAGAAGAAGCTGGGGAAAGCCGCGTATGGGGACCTCCTAGAGAGGTTCGTGGACAAGGGCACTCCATCTTCGATCCTGGTCCCGGAGGATGACTCCAGGGCTGAGATCAAATCGGTCAACGACTTGTTCGGTGACCTCAAGGAAACCGATGAACTGTTATGAATAGGATGAAAAACTATGACTACTGAGACCCAAAAGAAAGAAGTGCTCGGCCGTGTTACCCTCCTGGGTGTCCGGCTCTCGTTTGCGGACATCTGGAAGCCCAAGACGCTCAAGCGCGACGACGGCTCCGAGTCCGATCCGAAGTTCTCCGCGAACTTCCTCATCCCCAAGGAAGGCGACCTCATGGCCGTCTACAAGGGGAAGAAGATGCCGATCATGAAGGCGCTCAAGGCCGCCAAGATGGACGCCATCGGGAAGAAGCTGGGCGCTGAAAAAGCCCAGGAACTCAAAATCCGCGCGAACAACTACTGTTGCAAGGACGGCGACGAAGAGAACTACTACGGCTACGCGGGACAATACTACGTCTCCACGAACAACTCGAAGAAGCCTGTCATCAAGGGCCGCGACAAGCGGGACCTGAGTGAACAAGACGGGATCGTCTATTCGGGTTGTTATGTGAACGCCATCGTGACCCTGTGGTATCAACCCGCAGGAACGAAGGGCGGGAACGCCGTGCCCCACGCGGTCTACGGATCGCTCGAAGCTGTCCAGTTCGTCCGTAAGGGCGAAGCGTTCGGCGCACCTGGGGTCGATGACGATGACTTCGAAGACCTGACGGATGAAGACGACGACATCGGGGACGACGATACGCCGGACGATGGTGACGACGACGACATGCTGTAAGGCACCAGGGGGCGGCTTCGGTCGCCCCCATCCTTCGGAGACAACGCCAGGACCCACCCCAACATGCACATTATCTCTCCCCGTCCCACGCGGCTACATCACGACCATGAGACGTTCTCAGAGGTCGATCTCCGCAAGACGGGGGTGAGCAAGTATTCACGCGATCCTTCCACCGAAATCCTCATGACGGGCTTCGCCCTGGACGATGGGCCAGTCCAGCAATGGGTGCCTGTCGAGGGGCAGGAGATGCCCGCCCAGCTAGAGGACTCCCTCCTGGATGAGCGGATCAAGAAGTATGCCTGGAACGCGCAGTTCGAGCGATACATCTGGAAGTTCACGGCGGGGATCGACATCCCGATCAACCAGTGGCGCGACCCTATGGTGATGGCCTACTCGGCCTCCCTGCCAGGGAAGCTCTTGAAGTGCGGCGAAGTGCTCAAGCTCGATCCCGAATACCTCAAGAAAGACGGCCACCGCCTCATCAACTGGTTCTCCAAGCTGCGGCCCGCGACCAAGCTCAAGCCGAAACGCCGCGTCCAGTGGTGGGAGAAGTATGATCTCTGGCAGGAGTATCTGGACTACAACATCTGGGACGTGATGTCCGAGCGCAAGATATACCGGATACTGCGGAAATACGATCTCCCCGATCACGAGTGGGAGCTTTGGTATCTGGACCAGGAGATCAATGAACGCGGTATCCCGATCAACATGGATATGTGCGACAACATCCTACACGCCCGCGACACCCTCCTGGACAAGCGCCTGGATGAGATGGGCAAGATCACGGGCCTCGATAACCCGAACTCCAACGCCCAGCTATTGCCTTGGCTCCAGGAGCAAGGCTACGTCTTTGATGACATGAAGGCCGCCCACATCAAGCGCGGCAAGGAAATCCTGGACGACCAGATCACAATCGGCGATGTCCGCCCAGAAGAGGTCAAAGACCTGTGGCGCGTCCTGGAGCTACGGGCCGAGGTCGCCAAGACATCCGTCAAGAAGTTCGACGCCCTGGAGAGCCACACGGACGACGACGGTCGAATCCGAAACTGTTTCCAGTTCTGTGCAGCGGGCCGGACCTGGCGCTGGGGCGGTCGCGTGATCCAACCCCAGAACCTCGCGAAGCCCGTCTACGGCCTCGACGGCCTGGAGTGGGGCACGACGGCCTCTGGGTTCGAGTATGTCAGCGGGGGCGCCCAGATCGACGCCGCGCGGCTCCTGGAGACCCTGGACGCCGAAGGGCTGGAGATGATCTTCGACAACCCCATCGACGCCATGTCCGGCGCGGTGCGGACTGTGATCCAGGCCCCTCCAGGCTACGTCTTCATCGACGCCGACCTTCGGGCGATTGAGAACGTGGTCCTCGGATGGCTCGCCTCCGACCGCAAGATTCTGTCGGTCTTCGAGTCTGGCCGCGACCCTTATGTGGACTTCGCGACCTACCTCTACGGCAAGTCCTACAAGGAACTCTGGGACGAATACAAAGCCGGAGACAAGAAGAAGCGAACGGTTTCGAAACCTGGTGTTCTGGGGTGCCTGAAAGGGGACACTCCAATTCTTACGCATAAGGGGTGGAAGGCTCTTGTGGAGGTCAAGAGTGACGATTGGCTCCATGACGGGCAGAAGTGGGTCAGGCACGGGGGCGTAGCTTGGAAAGGCTATCAGGAGGTATTGTGTAGGTTCGGTTTACATGCTACTTCGGATCATAGGTTCTTGACCAACGGAGGGTGGGAAGAGTGGCAACAGGTGTCCCGGCAACAGACGTTCAAATCGGCTCTAGATATGGGGAGTGGCGTGTTCTTGAAAACAGAGGGTCTTCAAGGAGCACCGGAAAGTTATTTCTTTGCTTCTGCGAATGTGGTCGAGAACGAGTCATACCGAGATCAAACCTCGTGCGAGGATTATCCACACGTTGCACCGGATGCGCTTCGGCTAACCGTCGCTCCGAACTCGGAAAGAGAGTCGGCTCGGAGCTTTACGACCTACTCGCAAATCGTTTCTATGCTGCGAGATCGCGTTGCGAAAACCCGGAAAACAGTAAATATCGCTACTACGGAGGTCGGGGAATTGCTTGTCGATTCAATTCCACTGACGAGTGGGTTCGATATTCAGTGGATGTCCTCGGCGCGGACGGTGAGCTTGAAATTTACAGAATCAACAACGATGGAGACTATGAGCAAGGGAACCTCCGGCTCGCATCCAGATCAGAGCAAAACTCAAATCGCCGACACCTGGGACATCCTGAATACAGGGGACTATGCCCGGTTCGCGGTCTTGACGGAAGAGGGTTGCCTCGTATCCCATAACTGTGGATACATGCTCGGCGAGGGCCACGAGTTCGAGAACAAACAGACGGGCGAGATCGAGGCGACGGGCCTCCTGGGCTACGCCTGGAACATGGGGATCAAGCTGACCCAGGAAGAGTCCTCCATGTCCGTGAAGGTGTGGAGAGACACCTACAAGGATGCCGTCAAGTTCTGGTATAAGCTCCAGGACGCCGCCTTCCAGACGATGCGGACCAAGGAAGAGACCGTCTGCGGTCACGTCTCCTACGACACCAAGGGGGCCTTCCTGCGGACCAACCTGCCCAGCGGCCGGAGCCTCCACTACATGAAGCCCAGGATCGAGAGCGTCTTGGCTCCGTGGGGCAAGTATAAGAACTCCCTGACCTACGACGGGTTGAACGACAAGAACCAATGGGTCCGCACGTCCACCCACCCAGGGAAGCTCACAGAGAACGTAGACCAGGCCATCGCTCGCGATCTCCTGGCCGACGGGATGATGAAGGCGGCCAAGAACGGCATCCCCATCGTCATGCACGTCCACGACCAAATTCTAGGTCTCGTAAGGGAGGAAGAAGCCGAAGAACGACTCCAGGTGCTCATCGAGTGCATGACCGATCTGCCCCCGTGGGCGAAAGGTATGCCAGTGGGAGCGGCTGGTCACATCTCAAAATGGTTCGTCAAAGACTAAGGAAACCAACATGTCTATCAATGGAAAATCCGCCCGCCACATCTCCGAGGAAATAATCGTCCAGATCATCCAAATCCGAACGCAGACAGGCCCCACGACTCGTATCATGCGCCAGATGCCGGAGCCCAAGGTCTTCGTGGACGTGGCTTACGAGTGCGGCGACCAGCATAGCATCCCTATCGAGGACTTCCTGGATGACTTCGAGATGGTCCGGGAGATCACGTTGCGGTCGGTCGAGATCGAACACGATGCGGACGACACGGAGTTCTGGGTGGGCCTCCACGAGTTCATGGTGAGCCAAGGTTTCGACGGGCTTTTCGAACCCGAAGTCGAAGAGGATTTCGAGGCCGAATGTGAAACCCCCGCGACTCGAGTCCACTAATGTCGGAAGAAGCGGTCGAAGCCACGGTAGACGCCATCGCCAAGCGCAACGGCTACCTTGTCAGGAAGGTCTCCTGGCGGGGTCGCCGTGGTGCGCCGGACAAGGCGTATATCGGGCACGGCCGCTTCATCCTGATCGAGTTCAAGAAGAAGGGCGAAATCCTGGAGGGGCAACAGAGCCGCGAATGGAAGCGCCTGAAAGCGAAATACGGCGATGTGCATTGGGCTGATAACGTGGCCGATGCCTTGAAGATATTGGGGACCGAGTGATGGCGAAAGGCGACACCAGACTGTATCTCCAACCAGAAGCCTATGGGCTATTCGAAGGCTTTGACCGGACCCTGACATACGAGGATTTCGATGAGTATCAAAAATGGATGAGCAAGAAACTGGAGACCAGCAAGGCCGTCCTCCTGGGGGCGTTCATGGGCAGCGGGAAGACGGCGACGACGCTCCACGCCTTCTGGAAACTGTGGACGGAGGGCAAGGTCAAAAAGGCCCTGATTATCGCGCCCTTAAACGTGGCGAAGGACACCTGGCCGGACGAAATTATGGTGTGGGACTTCGCACGGGAACTCCAATACGCCGTGATAGTCGGGGACGAAGAAACGAGACTCAGGGCGCTTGAAGAAGAGGCCGAACTCTTCATCATCAATCGCGAAAACCTCAAATGGCTCTACCAACTAAAGGGCCACATGTGGTTCAAACAGTTCGACATCCTGATCTACGACGAAGCCTCCAGGCTCAAGGGCGCGGACAAGAAGACCAGGAAGGGCCGCCCTCGCAAGGACGGCACCGTGAAGCCTCGGTCGCGGTCAGAGTTCGGCTACACGGCCCAGGTCCGGCGCGCGATCCCTCGCGTCTGGGAACTCTCTGGAACGCCGTCCTCGAACGGCCTGATCGACCTGTGGGGGCCTGGATACATCCTGGACTTCGGGAAGCGCCTGGGCACGTCCCTGACGGCCTTCCGCGAACGCTGGTTCCAGTATGACCAATACAAGCGGACCTGGAACCCGTTCATGCACTCCGAGGGCGAGATCATGGCGATTCTCAAGGACATCATGTTCGTTCTCCGAGAGGAAGACTACATCAAGCTCCCGCCGCTCAAGGTCTACGACCGCTTCGTGAATATGGAGCCTCGCCACATGGCGAAATACCGTGAGTTCCAGCGCACCCTGGCGCTCGAAGAATACGACGTGGAGGCCGTGAACAAGGGGGTCCTGTCGAACAAGCTACTCCAGTTCTCCAACGGCTCGATCTACTCGGACGCTGACATGGACGATCCCGACTGGACGCCCACCACGCCGCCGAAGGCCAACCACATCCACGACCGCAAGCTGGAAGAACTTGGCTCGATCTTCGAGGAAGCCAACGGGGCGCCAGTCCTGATCGCCTACACGTTCAAGTTCGATGTCCACGCGATCAAGAAGAAGTATCCGTGGGTCCGCGTCTACGGCGAGACACCGAACGATCTCAAGGATTGGAACCAGGGCAAGCTCAAGGCGATGATCTTGCACCCAGCCTCGGCGGGACACGGTTTGAACTTCCAGCACGGCTCGAACATCGCCGTCTGGTATGGACTCAACTGGTCGTTAGAATTATACCAACAGTTTAATAAGAGACTGCATCGTCGGGGACAGAAAGGCGAGAGCGTCAAGCTCTACCGTATCCTCACGAGGGACACTCACGACGAATGGGTTGCCGAGACCCTGGAGAACAAAGCCGCGACCCAGGACCAGATTGTGGAATACGTCCGCGTGAGCATGTCTCAGATACGCGAAGACATGTAAAGGATCGCAGCATGAGCGCCGACGAAGAAGACCTTATGGGTGCCCCAGCGAAGCCGGACCCCCACGCCAGTATGAAGGCACCGCCGAAGCGGGAGCCTCGCGAGATCACATCTGCGGATGCCAATGAGGGCACGATCAAGATGACCGGAGCCATGCAAGGCGTCACGGTCTACTGGTTGTCCCAGGTCTTCGGACTGACACCCGAAACCGTTCGTAAGCGGCTCGCGGACTGCACCCCAGAGTCCATCTCCGGCAAGAGCAATCGGTATCGCGTGAAAGACGCCGCCGAGTTCCTGGTGGAGCCGAAGATCGACATCGAGAGCTACATGAAGCGGATGCGGCCAGGGGACCTCCCACCGTTGCTCCAGAAGGAAGTCTGGGACGCCCGCCTCAAGCGCCAGAAGTGGGAGACGATGGCAGGGGACCAATGGCACACGAACGATGTCATGGAAGTCCTGTCGGACGTGTTCTCGATCATCAAGTCCACGATCCAGCTATGGCCGGACACCCTGGAGCGCACGGAAGGGCTCACAGACGAACAACGGCAACTCCTGGTCGTCATGGGGGACACTCTCCAGGATGAGATCTACCAAGGCATCAAGGGCATGGCCGCGAAGAAAAACACCAAGAGCACCCTCTACGATCTTAACGGATACGAGGAAGACGAAGAAGAGGACCTGCTATGAGCGACCATACCTTCATGACCCTGGAAGAGATGGTCCTGTCGTCCGCAGACGCCGTGCGCCCACCAGAGCGGTTGACCGTATCCCAGGCGGCCGACAAGTATCGCAAATTGAATAACAAGGGAGCGTATGTCGGTCCCTGGAAGAACTCCGTGGTCCCGTATCTCGTGGAGCCGATGGACACCCTCACGAGCCTGAAATACACGGGCCTGGTCTTCGTGGGTCCGGCGCAATGCGGCAAGACCGAGATGTATCTAAACTGGCATACCTACAACGTCATCTGCGATCCTGCGGACATGATGCTGATCGAGGCGTCCCAGGGCCGCGCGGCCGACTTCTCCAAGCGACGGATCGACCGCCTCCACAGGGACACGCCGGACACCCAGGAACGCCTCATCACAGGCAAGAACTACGACAACACCTTCGATAAGCGATACCGTTCCGGCGCGATGGTCACGCTCTCCTGGCCCACGGTGAACGAACTCTCCGGTAAGCCGATCCCCAGGCTCTTCCTGACGGACTATGATCGCATGGACCAGGATGTCGGCGGGGACGGCTCGCCCTTCGACCTCGCGTCCGCTCGCGCGACCACCTTCCGGCGCTATGGCATGACCTGTGCGGAGTCTTCGCCGTCCCACCCTATCACGGACCCACGGTGGTCCCCCTCGACGCCCCACGAGGCCCCTCCTACCGAGGGCCTGGGGATCATGGCGCTCTACAACCGAGGCGACCGTCGGCGGTGGCACTGGCGCTGCATCGACTGCCATCTGTCGTTCGAGCCGGACTTCAACCTCCTGGAGTGGGACGACCTGGACGATCCACGGGAAGCCTCCAGGACGACCAGGCTCGTGTGCCCTCACTGTGGCAGCTACTACCGCCACGACCCCAAAGGGGGGAAGCCTGGGAAGCATCTCATGAACCAGAACGGATTCTGGTTGCGCGACGGCCAGAAGTTCACCCAGGAAGGCGAGATCATCGGCGAGGCTTATGAGTCCGAGATCGCGAGCTTCTGGTTGAAGGGGGTCGCGGCGGCCTTCTCCGAATGGCAGACGCTTGTCGTGCGGTTCATCCGTGCCGAGCGAGAGTTCCAGCGATCCGGTTCCGAGACGGCCTTGAAGACCACGACCAACGTGGACCAGGGGCGCGCCTACCTCCCGAAGTCGATGGCGAGCGACCGTGTGCCGGAGATGCTGAAAGACCGAGCCAAGCCCCTCGGCCAGAGAGAGGTCCCTATGGGCGTCCGCTTCCTGGTGGCCTCTGTGGACGTGCAGAAGAACCGCTTCGTCTGCCAGGTCCACGGTGTAGGACAGGGCGGCGATCTCTGGATCATCGACCGCTTCGACATCCGGTATTCACGGCGCGAGGATGAGAACCGCGACGGCCAGGTCCACTACGTCAAGCCCTTCACCTTCCGCGAAGACTGGAGGGTGCTCATGGAGGAAGTGGCGCTCAAGACCTACCCTCTGGCCGACGGCTCCGGCCGTCACATGAAGATCAAGGATACGATCAGCGACTCAGGCGGTATGAACGAAGCCGCATCCAACGCCTACGAGTTCTGGAGATGGCTCAAGAACGGTCCCATCGAGACCGAGGACGACTACGAGCACTACAACAAGCTCTGGGTTCCTGGCCTCCACGGACGGTTCCATCTCTACAAGGGTGGATCATCTCCGACGGCGCCCAGGACGAAGGTGGACTATCCCGACTCTGGACGTAAGGACCGGATGGCCGGAGCCCGTGGGGAAATCCCTGTGCTCCTGGTCAACGTGACCCCGCTCAAGAACCAGATCGACGCCATGCTCGACCGCGACAAACCGATGGCCGGACAGATCAACTTCCCCGATTGGCTGGACATCAACTTCTACAAAGAGCTTTGCGTCGAAGTGAAGAACCACAAGGGCGTCTGGGAGAACCCGAAGTCCTTCCGAAACGAGTCCTGGGACCTTCTGGTGATGGCCCAGGCCGTCCTGATCGAACGCCGCTACGTCGGGGTCGAGCGGATCGACTGGACCGACCCTCCCTCCTGGGCGGCGGAATGGGACGTGAACGATATGATCTACGACCCTGTGACCCAGAAACAACCGTTTGCCAAAAAGGCCGAAGACGATTATGATCTCGACAACCTGGCCGAACAATTAGGATGATGCGATGCCCACATTGACCGCCGCGCAACGGCTCGTAGAAGCCGAGGACGCCCTCCACCAACTGGTGACGGGGACTTCCGCTCGCGTATTCGTGGACCAGAATGGAGAGCGTGTTGAATACACCGCCGCCAACCGTTCGGCCCTTAAATCCTACATCCAGGAACTCAAGGCAGAGATCGCCGGATCGACCCTTGGCTCCAATGGACCACTAAGGGCGGTGTTTTAATGCGAACATTCTCAGACCCAGATGAAGAAGCGAAATTCCTGTTAGGATTCGATGACGGGATAGGGTCCTCCCCCCGACCCACGCCATCGGTCCTTGGTGCCCACGAAGCTGCGGACGCCTACGACCGTTCGCTGGCATCGTGGGCACCCGCGATCCAGTCCGCCGATGCCGACATCCTCCCCGACAAGCCTTACATCGATTCGCGGGCGATGGACATCGTGCGGAACGATGCCTTCGCCATGTCCGGCGTCCAGCTTCACAAGGACAACATCGTCGGCTCCCACTACATGCTCAATGCCAAGCCACGGATCAAAGTCCTCGGCCTGGACGAAGCGTGGGCGGAAGAGTTCTCCGAAGAGGTCGAGGCCAAGTTCACGGCCTGGGCCGAGTCCTTCAACAACTGGCCCGATGCCTCGCGCCGGAACACCCTTACGTCGATGATCCGCCTCGCGGTCGGGACCTACCTCCTGTCGGGGGAGGTCCTGGCGACCAGCGAGTGGATGCGCGAGACTGACAGACCCTTCAACACCGCGATCCAGATGATCTCCCTGGACCGCCTGTCGAACCCGAACGACCAGGGCTACGACCTGGAGAAAACCCGTGGCGGCGTTCGCATGTCCGCAAGCGGCGCGCCCCTGGGCTACTACATCCGCAGGGCGAGCCCTGGCGGTATCTGGGACTGGAACAAGAGCGTGTCCTGGAGCTACATCCGCGCGCGCAACGGCATCGGTCGCCCCCAGGTCATCCACATCATGGAGCAAGAGCGCCCAGGCCAGACACGCGGCATGTCCCAGCTTTCGGCGGCCCTGAAAGAGATGCGGATCACGAAACGGTTTCGGGACATCACGCTCCAGAACGCCGTGGTGAACGCGAGCTTCGCCGCCGCCATCGAGTCCGAACTCCCCTCGGCCCAGGCGTTCGAGACCATCGGTGGCGGCGACGTTGCGACCAGCACGATCAACTACGCCCAACAGTTCCTCGGAGCCATCTCCAAGTATGGCAACAACGCTCGGAACATGCAGGTTGACGGCGTTAAGATTCCGCACCTGATGCCAGGGACGCGGCTCAATATGATGCCGATGGGCAAGCCTGGTGGGATCGGAACGGAGTTCGAAGGTTCTCTGTTGCGCTACCTGGCCGCCGACCTCGGTGTGAGCTACGAGCAAGTGTCGCGGGACTACTCGAAGACGAACTATTCGAGCGCCCGCGCCGCCATGAACGAGACCCACAAATACATGATGTCTCGGAAGAAGATGGTCGCGGATCGCTTCGCCACGATGGTTTATCGCCTGTGGTTCGAGGAAGCCGTGAACAATGGGCAGATCGAGTCCATGAACGCACGTTCGGTTCCGAACATGTATGAGGGACTCAACATGGAGGCGTTCGTCACGGCCCGCTGGATCGGCGCTGGTCGGGGCCAGATTGACGAACTCAAAGAGACGCAAGCCGCGATCCTGCGGATCAAGAGCCGTCTCTCCACCCACGAGATCGAGATCGCCAGGATGGGCGAAGACTACCGCCCTCTCTTCACGCAAATGGCTCGCGAGAAGAAAGAGATGGAAGACCTGGGTATCGAGGCGCAAGAGGACAACGCGATCAACGCCGCGTCCGGCACACCCAGCGAAGCCTCTGACGGAGCACCAAGCGAGCCCCAAGGAACGGAGACCGAGGAATGACACTAGCAGCGGGAATGGGGGACACCCCCCTTGTCACGATGAGCAATGAAATCCCAGGGGGCGAGGCGTATATCCGCACCGTCCTGGATGGGCCTGTTCTGGTGGCAGAGACCCAGGTCCAGGCCGTGGTCGCCAACATCACGGACCTGGTGAAGCACGAGCACTTCCAGGAACTCATCCAGCGGGACCAGGGCGAGGACGATGAGTTCTGGCAGATCGAAGGCTACCGCGCGCAGTATCGCCCCTACAACGTCCAGGACGGCACCCTCATCATCCCTGTGATGGGCACCCTCATCCACCGCTTCGGCTACGCGATGGGCAACACCGCCACGGGCTACGAGTATATCTCGAAAGCGTTCGAGCGCGGCATGTCCGATCCTGACGTGAGCAACATCGCTTTCCACATCAACTCCCCTGGCGGTCAGGCCGCAGGGAACTTTGAACTGGTGGCCTCGATCACCGAGCGCCGTGGCGAGAAGCCCATGCTCGCCTTCGTGGACGACAACGCCATGTCCGGTGGATACTCCATCGCCAGCGCCGCCGATGAGATCGTCACCACAAGCTCCGGCCGCACGGGCTCTGTGGGCGTGGTCGTCATGCACATGGACATGTCCAAGATGCTCGACCGCGTGGGGATCAACGTCACTTTCATCAAGGCCGGAGAGCGCAAAACGGACGGCAATCCGTTCGAGCCTCTGTCCGAAACCGCCCAGGCCCGTATCCAGGCTGGGGTGGACAAGTTCTACGGCAAGTTTGTCAGCACTGTTGCAAACAATCGGCAAATGTCCGATGATGCCGTTCGCAAGACTGAGGCAGATGTCTTTGATGCCGAGGAGTCGATTGAGGTCGGATTTTCTGATCGTATCGGCGATTTTCGAACCGAACTGGCCTCCCTGGGGGCCTCCAACCAGAGAGGAATCTCGATGACTACGAAAACCGAAACTCCGGCAATCGACGCGGCCACTGTCGCCAAGGATGCCCAGGTCGCAGAACGTGCCCGCTTTGGTGCCGTCATGAAATCTGACCACTACGAAGGTCGGGAAGAACTGGCGCAACACTTGCTGGCATCGACCGAAATGGACGCCGAAGCAATCGACGCTACGCTCGCCGTCTCCCCGAAAACCGTGGCCGCTCCGACCCCCGAACCCGCGCCCAAGACCCAACGCGACCACTTCTCCGAGCGTATGGAGAAGGAAGGCACCCCAGGCGTCGGCTCCGAGGACGCACCTACAGGCGAAGAGCTTGAAGGTCCCGACGCCGTGTCCGCAACCTTGCTGTCCGACTACCGGAAAGCTGGTGGCCGCACCGTGAAACGCGCCTAATCCGCGCACAATTCGTCTAGTCTTGAGGAAAGGACAATCAAATGACTGACATCCCCTTCGGCAACCCTGGTCAAGCTGGAGACGCTTTCGAAGCGTTCACCCAGCGCGATCTAATCCTGTCGGACACGCCAGGTTTCTTCACCACCGATGAGGTCCTTGCAGCTTCGCAGGACATCGCCCTGTATGAAGTCGTCGGTTTCGACGGTTCCGGCAACATCACCCCCGCAGTTCTCGGCACTACCGCAGCTATCGGTATTGCCGCTGGTGCGATCACTTCTGGCGTCGGCGAGAACCCGATGATCCAGATCATCCGAGGCGGCCACTTCAACGGCGACATGCTCGGCTGGGACGCAACCTACGACACGGATGCCAAGATGGCCGCCGCGTTCGCAGACGCCCCCACCCCGACGCAGATCGTCGTCGCCTTCAACAAATACCATCGCGCGTAAGCGCCTCGGTAGTGTGACTGACAGAAAGGAAATGACATGACTATCGCACGGACTGTCTACAACACCGAGGAACTTCTTGGTGTTTACCGCGACCTGGAGCCCGCTCAAGAGTTCTGGTTGTCGTTTTTTCCGAGCCTCTATACCTCGGAATCCGAGCGGATCGAATGGAGCAAGATCACCGACTATCGTCATCTTGCGCCGCTGGTTCTCCCGACTGCCCAGGGTCGTCCGACCTTCAAGGCAGAAGAGAACCTGTTCTCGGTCAAGCCTGGTTACTTGAAGCCCAAGGATGCCGTCCAGGCCGCCGCGATGCTCACGCGCCGCGCAGGTCTTGGCGAGATCGGTCAGGCTGTCCCACTGTCGCCCCAGGGTCGCTACAACGCGACTGTGACGGCGATCCTCCAGAAGCATCGTTCGGACATCGAGCGGCGCTGGGAGTGGATGGCGGCCCAGGCGATCCTGAATGGCACGATCACCCTCGAAGACGATGGGTATCCGGCCGCGACGGTGGACTTCAAACGCGATGCGGGCCACACGGTCGCGCTCACGGGCGGCGCTCGCTGGGGCGAAGTCGGCGTGTCCATCGTGGACAGCATCGACTCCTGGAACGACACGATGGCCGATGCCAAATTCGGTGGCCCTGCTACCGATGTCATCATGGGCACCCAGGCGTGGGCCGTGTTCAAGGCGGATGCACAAGTGCAGAAGCTCTTGGAAGCGGACATCCGCAACACCAGCGGAACGGCCCTGGACCTCGGCGTCGGCAACGGCGACAAGGTGCAGTTCAAGGGCAACCTGTCGCGGAACCTCCGTATCTGGGTCTACTCGGACTACTACGAGATGCCCGACGGGACTATCGTTCCCTACATGGACCCGAAGGATGTCCTCATGATCGGCCAGTCCGTTCGTGGCGTCAAAGCCTTCGGTGCCATCCTCGACAAGCGGGCGGGCTTCCAGCCACTCCCGATCTTCCCGAAGATGTGGGAAAACGAGGACCCCTCGGCCACCATGCTCATGACCCAGAGCGCACCGCTCATGGTTCCGGTGAACCCGAACAACACGTTCAAGGCTCGCGTCCTGACGTAAGCGCAGATCGAGGGCGGCTCCGGTCGCCCTCGGCCTCTCTATCCCTCTTAAACCGCAGCACATGACTGGAGTGACCTCATGGCAAAAGTAGACCTCATCGCGATCTCACGGATCGCCATCTCCACTGGCAAAGAAGGCTTGAAGTATATCGAGCCTGGGAACAAGTTCTCCATCGAAGAGAAAGATGCGAACTCCCTGATCAAAGCCAAAGCGGCCCGCCCCCTCAAGACCTCGGCACCCGACGGCACCAAAACCGTTTCGGACGAAGAGGTCCAGCGCCTCCAGATGCTCGAAGTCGCCAAGGAAGAAGGCGTCAAGGGCCTGACCAAGAAGTCCACGATGGAGACGATCTCGGCGAAGCTCGCAAAGCACCGTCAGGCCGCCATCGACGCCGCCATCGACGCCGTCGAGGGCGGCGACGACGACGAGAACGAAGAAGACGTGATGTAATGTCGTTTCGTGCGATCAAAGACACCGCCAGGGCTCGCCTCCATCAAGGCATGAAGGTCGAGACCCTGTGCTACGCGGAAGGGCCTGTCGGCCCTTCCGTTACTGTCTTCTGTAGGGTCAACTCGAAAGACGACGCGGTAGGCGATCTCGCCGGAACCTCCCTCGCTTACGCGGAGAGAACCGAAACGATCCCCAAGCTCATTTTCCTGGCCGATGAACATGTCCCCGCAAAGGGCAACGTGTATTCGGTCAGCACGTTCGAAGTGTATCGTGTGGACCACCTGGAGCCCCAGGACGGCATCACCATCACGGCGGTAGTCACGCGCGTCTCCAAGAATGAGATGTCCGCCTACGCCCCACCAGGAGCGTGATATGGCGAACTTCGCGGTGGCAGTCGAGGGGCTGGGGACACTAAGGGACATCCGAGACCTGGACAAGAAGTCCAAGATCAACCTTGTCCGAGCCTTGAACAAGACCACCCGCGATGCTCGCGTTGAAGCGGCGCGCCGGATCGGGGAAGAGATCAACCTCCCGAAGCGATCCCTCGGCCCAGCGGCGGGGAACCTCACGGTCTCGAAGATGGCCCAGCGCGCGAGCCTGGAGTCTCGGATCAAGGCCAAGGGCCGACCGACTTCTCTCGCCAAGTTCTCCAAGGGAACCCCAGGCCGAGGGGCGGGGGTCATGGTCGAAGTGAAGCCTGGACAGGCGTCCTTCTTGCGGAAGGCTTTCCTCATCAAGCTCCCCCAGGGCAACACCCTGACCGACACGCGGTTCAACCTGGGTCTTGCGATCCGGCTGGCACCAGGCGAGCGGATGGCGAACAAGTTCCAGCAAGTCCAAATCTCGAAGGGCCTCTACCTCTTGTATGGCCCCTCGATCCAACAGGTATTCTTGAACAACGCTGGCAAGGGCGTAGCGAAGGACATCTCCGATCCGTCGGCGGATGCCCTGGAGCGCGAGTTCATCCGGCTTATGGGGCTCAATAAATGACCATCACATCACCACTCAATGACGCGATCTTCCCGATAGCAGCGGTCGTCCCAGGCGATCCGTTCCGGCTCCGAGTCCAGAAGGCTCTCACGGAAGCGTTTCAACAGATCACGGTCGCCAACGGGTTCCGCACGGACCTCGGAGGCAGCGTGTATCGCGGCCGGACTCTCTTCGGAGATGACGATCCGCTACCAATGGTCTCCATGCTGGAAGAACCCATCGCACCGGAGGCGAACTTGTCGCCGGACGTAGGGACCTCGGCCAGCGGCGACTACGTTCTCATGGTCCAGGGCTTTGTCGTGGACGATAAGGACAACCCCACCGATCCGGCTCACGTCCTCTTGGCCGACGTGAAGAAGCGACTGGTCGAACTCAAGCTCGATGAACGGTTGGACGATAGAGTCTTCCGTTTTGGCCCGAAAGCGAATACTGTCGTAAGTGTTTCGTGGGACGGCGGCGTCGTTCGACCTGCGGATGAGGTCAGTGCGGTTGCCTACTTCTGGCTCCGCGTGACCCTCGACCTGGCCGAAGACCAACTAAACCCGTTCGAATGAACACCGAGAGAAAGGAAATACGATGACACTTGTATCCCAGCGCACCCCTGAATACGTCCTTGGACGTGGTAAGGTTTACTTCGCGCGCTTCACATCTGGGCAAGTCCCAGGCCCGTTCAAATACATGGGCAACACCCCTGAGTTCAACCTGACCATCGAGTCCGAGACGCTGGACCACTACTCCAGCGACGAAGGCATCCGTGAGAAGGACGACTCCGTTGCCCTGGAAGTGACCCGTTCCGGTTCGATGATCTGTGACGACATCAACGCCGACAACATATCCTTGTTCTTCTTCGGCTCGACCGTCAACGTGAACACCATCGCGGCGGCCGGACAGACCGAAGACTTCGCGGGCATGAACCAGGGCGACATCGGGCAGCTTGGCCTGACCATCCAGAACCGCGTCGGCACACGCGGTATCGAGAACTTCGTCCTCCAAGGCACGGGAGGCACACCGACCTATGTCCTGGGCACGGACTACTCGGTTGACCTGGATCGCGGTATGTTCTCGATCCTCGAAGGCGGCGACATCACCGATGGCACCGACCTCCAAGCGGCGTTCGACATTCGCGAGTCCACTCAGTCTCAGGTGCTTTCCGGCTCCGAGCCCGTGGAAGGTGCGATGCGTCTTCTGGAGAACAACCCCAAGGGTGCGGATCGCGACATCTTCCTGCCCTATGTCAAGATCACCCCGAACGGCGACCTCGCCATCAAGGGCGACGAATGGCGTCAGATTCCCTTCTCCCTGGAAGCTCTCAAGCCTTCCTCCGGCGAAGCGATCTACATCAACGGCAAGCCCGTTTACGCCTAAGACCAAAACGATTTCGGCGGGGGCTTCGGTCCCCGTCGTTCCCTTGACCCGCAAGTCAATCGCACAAACCTGGAGAAGAGCACATGAGCAAGCTGTCCACCTATACCCCATTTACGAAAGAGGTCGAAGTGTCGGGCGGTCAGTCCGTCACGATACGCGGCCTGTCTGTGACCGATGTCGGCCGGATCATCCATGAACACGCGGACACGCTGGACGAACTGTATCAGCAATACGTCGTGGACGACACGGAAGGCTCGCCAGAGGTCGATAAGCTGGTGAAGGCCCTCATGACTGAGGCACCCGCAGCGGTGGCTTCCATGATCGCCTCGGCGAACGATGAGCCGGACTCGGCCGCAGTCGTCATGACCATGCCAGGTATGGACCAGATCAAGCTCTTGATCGCCGTCGCCGAGCTTACCTTCCACTCGGAGGAAGAGCTAAAAAAAGTAGCGGAGACCCTGATACGGGGGATGCAAGCGGTGACGAACGTGGTGACACCGAAGGCAGATCAGGGACTCCCCGCAGCTTAAAAGGCTGGGCCTGGGAGTATCGGAAAGCCGTGAGCCAATGTATGGCCCACGGCCACTTCGAGGCCCGCTACTACCCCCTCGGTATGCTGACAAGCGAAGCCAACCTAATCGTCCGTAGGGAGAATAATGGACATGTAACCAATGCAACCCTTCTACAACAGGCCGTTTCAGGTGTATTGTCCAAGAAGGCAAACAAGGCTTTCGAGAAGACTATCAGGAAGCTCCTGGAGGACTAGATGGCTAGACGCGACGTAGAACTGGTATTTAAGGCCCGCGACGAAGCGAAGGGTGCTCTTACCGCGATCAACAAAGCTCTTAACGAGTTCACGGTAAACACCAAGGACGTTCGGGACGAAGCATCGAAAACCGATGTGCGCCTCGCCTCTCTAGGCGGGGCTTTTCGCGATCTGAAACAGGCGGTCGGCCAGCTTGGTGCGACGGGCCAGGTCGAGCGCCAGCTACGGAACATCACCGAAGAGATCACGCGCCAGGAAGCGGCGATCACCAGGACCGAGGCGGCCCTGGCCGACTATTCCTCGCGCTTCAACCAGACACGGCAACAGACCCAGGCGCTTACCCAGACCCAGGCCCAGCTTTCGGCCCGGCTTGAAAAAGCTCGTGCGTCTGTCGCGCAATCGGCCACGTCACAGAAGGCGCTGGCCTCGGCGACCAATGATGCACGGAAAGCCCAGCAAGCCTACGCGGATCGCCAACGCAAGCTGACCACCCAGATCACCGAGCAAAACGGCAAGCTCGCCGAGTATGAGACTCGCCTTGCTTCGCTCCGCACCGAGATCGCGGCCACCGCACAACCGACGGCGCAACTGACCAGGAACTTCGAGCGGACGGCGACATCCATCGAACGGACTCAGACCAAGATTGCCGATCTGGTCCAGACCCAGAACTTGGTCCAGGCTTCCTCGGATCGAGCGGCGGCGTCCGTGCAGCGCGCGAATGACATCTACGGTCGGCAAGCGGCCAACCTGGATCGGAACAAGGCGGCCCTGGAGCGCGTCACCCAGGCATACAACACGGCGGCGACCGCGACTGCGGCGTCGGCTAGAGAACAAGCTCGCCTGGAAGGTGCCGCCAAGAAGTCGGCCGCCTCCCTGGAAGCACAGAACAAGAGCCTGGACAAAGCTCGGTCGGCCTATGAGGCGGTCCAGGGCACGGTCGCGGAGACTGCGACGGCCCTCGACAAACTCGACAAGCGGACCCGCGCCGGACTGTTACAAAACCTGCGGGAGCAAATCACGCGGCTCTCCGAGACGAAGGCGCAATACAAGGCCCTCTCGGCCGAAGCCTCTCGCCTTGGCGCGGCTCTCGCCAAGACCACCAAGCCGACCAACGCCCAGGTCACGGCCTTCGAACGGTTTCGGGAAGCCGCCGCCCAGGCGCGCCAGGAGTTCCGCGCGCAAGGGCAAGCCTTGTCCAACCTGCGGGGCATCCTTCGAGAGTCTGGTGGCGATGTCGAAGCCCTGTCCAATCGTGTCCAACGGTTCGGCCAGGTCCTCGCCACAGCACGATCCGGTTACTCCGGCCTCCAGTCGGCATCCAGCACCGCAGCGAACGCGGCGCGTAGGCTCACGTCAGAGCTTGAGAGAGGGGCCAACGCCTCGGAGCGCCAGAATAGGGCAACCCGCAGACTGGCGGGCTCCATGCGCGCTGGAGCACAAGCCACGGGGCTCTTCGCCAACGCGATCCGCCGCTTCTACGGAGAGAGCCGGACGGCCCTGTCCTTCACCCAGCGTCTACGCGGTGAAGTCCTGGCCCTGGTCGCGGCATACGGTGGCTTCTTCGCGGTTATCGAAGGCATCCGTGGCGTGGTCAACGCGCAGCAACAGCTAGAAGCCTCGACCAACCGCTTGAACGTGGTCTTCAACCAGGACCAGACAGCGGTCGCGGGCGAACTGGACTTCATCCGCCGTAACGCGCGCCGCCTGGGCGTCGAGTTCGGCGGACTCGCGAACGAATACACCAAGTTCGCCATCGCCACCCAGAACACCAACCTGGAGGGGCAGGAAACCCGTAGAATCTTCCAGTCGGTCGCTGAGTCCGCAAGGGTCAACGGCGCGACTCTCGACCAGCTACAGGGCACTTTTGTTGCATTAACTCAGATAGTTAGCAAGGGAACGCTCTCGATGGAAGAGCTTCGCCAACAGCTAGGCGATAGGATTCCAGGCGCGATTAACATCTTCGCGGACGCCCTCGGATTGGGCACCGCAGAGTTCATCAAAATGGTGGAGAACGGCGAGATTTCGTCTGACTCCCTGTCGGCGTTCGCGGACGAACTGGACCGCCGCTTTGGCGACCAGCTTCCCGCAGCGTTGCAGACCACGACCGCCGCCATCGGTCGGTTCCAGAACTCCGTGTTCGAGGCGTTCCTGACCATCGGTAAGGGCGGCGCTATCGAGGGCTTCACCGATCTGTTGAACGATCTGATCGAGACCCTGGACTCTGCGGCGGCCGAGGACTTCCTGGCCAAAGTAGGCGGGGCGCTCCAGAGCTTCTTCAACGTGATCGGCTCGGTCGTTCGGAATTGGGACCTTCTGATCGTCGCGATCACCACCTTCACGGCCTTCAAGCTCGCGCCCATCATCATCGGCATCGTCGCCACGATGGGCCGCTGGCAAGCCATCATCCGCCTGACTCGTATCAGGACCGCCGCTCTGACGGCCACCCTGGGCGGCCTGGGCGCGGGAGCGCGCGGCGCGGCCGCAGGGATCGTGGGGATGCGGGTTGCCCTCCAGGCGCTCCTGTCTGCCACGGGCATCGGGCTCCTGGTCACATTGATCGGCACGGGCATCGGCATCTGGGCGACCAGAGGGTCCGAGGCGACCGAGATCATGCGGACCCACCGAGACATTGTGGATGAGGTCAAGAACGCTTACGACCAGGTGGGCGTCTCTGTGGAAGACGTGCGTGATCGGCTCCAGAACATCACGACCATCCAGGCCGAGAACAACCTTCGCTCCCTCCAGCGGGCCTATGAGAACACCCTGGACGCTTTCGAGGCGGCCTTGCCGCGCGACATCTTCGGGAACGTGCTGTCTGTGGGCGGCGGGTTCTTCCAGGAAGTCGAGACCTTGTTCCAGGCTTTCCGCAACGGCAAGCGCACGACCTACGAGTTCCGCCAGGAGCTTGACGAACTGAGCCAACGCTACGAAGACCTCTTCCCCGTAAACCGTGACTTCGCGGAGACCTTCGATACCCTCGCCGCGAACGTCGTGGCAGCGGGCGTCGAGCTTGTGGATGCCAATGACATCCTGACGATCCTCACGGGCACCGAGGAAGAGGCCGAGGCCGCTCTCCGGCGCTTGAACGATGTGGTCGAAGAGACAGGCGACACGGTAGAGGAAGAAACAGATCGGCTTGCGGCTTACACCGAGGCCCTGGGCGAGCTTCAATCTCTGGTGCCTTCGCTTACAGACGAACTCAAGAAGTTCGAGGAAGCGGCGAAGCTCCAGGAAGCCTTCGCGTCGGCCCTGGCACTCGCCAGCACATACGAAGAGATGCTGGCCGTCTTCACGGCGTTCGGCCAAGCCACGCGAGACCTGGAGATCGGAGACATCTTCGACGGCGCGGCTTCTGGTGGGGGCGGGGCTTCCGCTGCATTGCTGAGACAGTTCGAAGGCTACCGCGAGAACCCGTATAACGATCCTCGCACCGATGCGAACGGCAACCAAGTCGGGCCGAACATCTATCGAGCGGGCTACGGCTCGGACACGGTGACGCTCTCTGACGGCACGATCCGCCAGGTCACGGAAGGGATGCGAGTCTCTGTGGCCGACGCCAACCGCGATCTCATCCGTCGGATCGGGGAGTTCCAGGATACCGTCCGTGGGCAGGTCGGGGGCACTCGCTTCGAGTCCTTTACGGATGAGCAACAGGCGGCCCTGACCTCCATCGCCTACAACTACGGGAGCTTGCCTGACCGGATCGTGGCGGCGGTCCAGTCTGGAACCGTGCCAGAGATCGCCAGCGCCATCCGCAACCTTGGGAGCGACAACGGCGGCGTCAACCGTGATCGCCGGAACCTGGAAGCGGACATCTTCTCTGGTGGCGGCGCGCCGAGCGATCAGGCATACCTGGACGCCGAGCGCGAACGGACGCGGGAGCTTGAGCGTCAAGCGGAACTGCGGGCCGATGAGACACAAGCCACGGCTGATCGGATCGGCAACACCGAGTTCGAGATCACCCAGCAAGAACTGGTCAACCAGGGTCGGGAGCGTGAAGCCGCTATCGAGGCAGCGATCCGTCAAGCGCGTCAAGAGAACTCCGAGATCACGGCCGCCGAGATCGAGCAAATCCGTCGCCTGGAAGGGCAGAAGTTCGATCTGGAGCAACAGGAGAGAAACGCCAACACCGAGCGCGAGCGCGCCCAGGAGATCGAAGCGAACATCAATGAGCTTGTCCAGCAACGGACGGCGCTCCAGTCGCTCCTGGACGAACAACTCGCCAGCGGTGCGGCGGCCTCGGCCATCCAAGAGACACAGACGGCGCTCGTAGGGGTCAACTCCCAACTGTCCGAAGCCATCGAGAACGCTCTGTCCCTGTTGGAGACCTTCGCCCAGACGGACCCAGCGGTCGCGGCCATCGTGGCGCGGATGCGGGAACTCCAGATTTCGTCTCAGGCGGCGGGGCAGTCCACACTCATCACGTTCAAACAGGTGTCGGACGCTTTCGCCAACACCTTCACGAACGCGGTCCTGGGTTTCGCGGAAGCCATCGCCAACGGCGAGAAGGCCACCGTCGCCCTGGGCAACGCCTTCCGCCAGTTTGCCTCGGACTTCCTGTTGCAGATTGCCCAGATGATTACCCAACAGCTTGCCCTCAATGCGGCGAAAGCGATTGGACGGGCGTTTGGGTTTAGTGTTGCCCACCAGGGCGGCGTGATCGGGGCCAGCGGCATAAGCCGGAAGGTCTCGCCTTCCGTGTTCGCGGGGGCCACGCGCTACCACAGTGGCGGCGTAGCAGGGCTCCAGCCTGGGGAGGTCCCCACGATCCTCCAGCGGGGCGAAGAGGTCCTGACACGCGGCGACCCACGGCACATCTTCAACGGCGGCGGCCAGACGGCCGGAGGCACCACGGAGGTCACTCCGAGGATCGTCAACGCCATCGACGGCGCGAGCTTCATGGAAGAGGCGTTGAAGGACAAGCGGGGCCAGGAGACGATCTTGAACTACATCCAGGCCAACCGATCCACGGTTCGCGGCGCTTTGGGGGTTTGATATGGCAGACCAGAACAAAGCATGGGGTTTTCCGATCCAATGGGCCAGGTCCTACGGGGAAGAGATCAGGTTCCGCACGGAGATCATCACCAGTCGGAACGGCAAAGAGCAACGGATCGCCCAGCGGGTTAAGCCGCGCCTTGCCTACGACTTCGAGAGCTTCCTGAATTTCAAGGACTTTCAGAAGGCGGCGCGGCTCCTGGCCGAAAACCAAGGCAGGGAGATCGCGGTCCCCCATCCTCGGCGGCGAGCGGAACTCACGGCCGAAACCGTTCGGGATGTGGCAACCACGCGCGCCGTGAGCTTCACGATAGATGACTCCGGCTCGATGGGCGCCGACGGCAAGATCAACACGATGAAGACGGCCATGAACGCGGTCTTCGATGAACTGAGTCTGGCGCTCACGGACGGCCGCCTCTCGCGCCTCGATCTCCAGGTGTGCGGCTGGGGCGACCTCGCCACGCAACAGACCTATCCGAACGCGAGCCCTGCGGACATCGAACTGGCGCGGACCTACATCAACGGACTGGCGGCGACCAGCGGAGGCACGAACTTCAACGCCGCCGCCCAGCAAGCCGCGACCTTCTTCGACACGACCCTCGCCACCAGCTTTGCTCGGCGATGCTGGTTCTTCGTCACCGACGGCCAGCCAACAGGGGACACCCTGGGCTCGGCGCTTACCACGTCTTCGGACCTTCGGGATCGTAGCAGCGGGGCCTTCAATCTGACCGACGGGACGGATGTGGACATCTACGGGATCAACATCCAGGACGCCTCCACAGGCGCTACGGGCTCCCTGGACAACACGCCGGAGGATGGGGTGCCAGTGGTGGACGCCCTGGACCCAGACGCCTTGCTCTACGCCCTCCTGTCCGGCGTGTTCGGCCAGGTGATCGAGATCGACGGCACCCAGGACTGGATGCAACCGAACACTCCTGTCTTCCTGGAGAACGACACCGCGCGGGAACTGGTCAACATCATCCGCGTCACGGGCAATGTGGTCTACACCGACGGCGCGCTCTTGAACACGTTCGACGCGGGCACCAAGGTCTGCGGCGCGGTCTACGGGACGTTCTCCAACGACTCCTCCTTGCGGGCGGCGACCACTCGTGTCGGCCTGTCGCGCGTGGAGTTCGATGCGAACGTCCTGGGCACCTATCACGAGGACTGGTCTACCGCTCCTGCGGACACCTTGAACGGCCTGGAGCTTCTTCGTATCCCGCACCAGTGGGCCACGGATTTCACCATGACCTTCGAGCGACCGTTCGAGGGGCGCGACATGAACCGAGGCCCCACGGAACGCTATTTCCCCGTGGACTTCACGACACGGATCATGTCCGTCCGGCACGTCATCCGAAACGAGGACCACATGAGCCGAGTCATCGGTCTCTTCTACCGGAGCCGTGGCAAACAGAAACCGTTCTACTGCCCGACCTTCATTGACGAATGGCGGCCTGTCGGCAACCTGCCCAGCGGCTCCCAGACGATGACGATCCCTGGCCGTGAGTTCTACGACCAGTTCAACGGGAGCGCGATGTATCGCTACTTCCAGGTGGTCACGCCAGCCTTCACCTACATCCGTGGGATCACGTCGATGACGGTTGACGGCGCGGGGAACACCCAGATTACTCTCGACTCCATCTGGTCCACGGACATCGACTTTGACGACATCCAGTCGATCTCCTGGGTGGTGAAGTGTCGGTTCGAGACAGACACGCTCTCCCTGGAATGGTTGACAGACGGGGTGGCAGAGACGACTATGAAAATTCGAACCCTGGAGGACGTTGCATGACCTACGAGAACTACGAGAGTAGTCCCGATGAGGGACTCCAGGCTTCCCTTTTCCTGATCCAGTATGGCTCCGAGGATGCCAACTACTTCGCCTACACGGACATAGATGTCCCCGTGACTTTCGACGGTGTGGAATACGCGCCAACAGTCATCGGTCGCGAGAAGATCGAGTCCAGCGGGGGCCTGGATAACAAGACCCTGGAGATCGACATCACGCCGTCGGCCTCTGTGGTCAAGTTCTACCAGAACCGCCAACCATCCCAGGTGGTGACGATCACGATCCGCCAGGGCCATGTGGACGATCCAGCGAACGATTTCGTAGTCGTGTGGACGGGGCGGATCATCGGCATCGAGCAAAAGAGCCGCTATGCGAAGATCAGCGCGGAGCCTGTCGCCACGTCGATGAAGCGGCCAGGTCTCCGTCGGCACTATCAGTATGGGTGCCCCTGGGCGCTCTACTCGGATGACTGTGGGGCCGACCGCGCAGCGGGCTCTGTGGTCGCCGCAGTCTTCACCGTGGGCTTGAACGTGATCGAGTTCACCCCAGGCTGGGAGGGTGCGAAGCCCGCAGGAAAGTTTGCTGGGGGATACATCCAGTGGGCGGACGCGGACGACAACTCCCTCCAGACACGAACGATCCTGAGTGTGCAACTTGGGGCGGGGACCGACGGTCGGGATCGACTGGCGCTTAACGGTTCGACCGACGGCCTGGAAGAACTGACCGTCATGACTCTCTTCGTAGGGTGCAACCACGGCATGAGCGATTGTGCCGGACTGCACGACAACATCCAGAACTTCGGTGGGCAACCTTGGATTCCCCAAGAGAACCCCGTCGGCTTTGTGAATAGGTTCTATTGATATGCCTTGGTGGTGGCTCATTCAACTTGTCGTCGCGGTGGCCCTTGCGGTCATCGCCTATGCTCTTGCGCCGAAGCCTAAGAAGGTGAAGCCCGCAGCTACGAAAGACCTGGACAATCCCACGGCCGACGCGGGACGACCGATCCCCGTGGTCTTCGGCTCGATCAACGTGTCCGGCGTGAACGTCCTGTGGTTCGGTGACAAGCACAAGAGAGAATACGAGGTCAAAGCATGACCGAAAGGCTCACACTCACGGAAGAGACCGACTTCATCCTCACGATGGACGACTGTCGCCGTGCGGGGCATTGCCCCCAGGGGGTCCGCAGATGGTTCGAAGGCATGGGCCTGGACTTCCGCGACTTCTTGAAGAACGGGCGGTCGGCAAAGGCGCTCCTGGACACTGGCGATGGGCTTGCCCTCCAGGTCATAACGAGAGCCCGGGAACACCGGAAAGGGGGCCTCTGATATGGGTAAGGGCGGCGGTTCACCGAAGCAAAGAGTCACCGAATACAACATGAGCATCCACTTCGGCATCTGTCAGGGGCCAGTGGATACTCTGTCGCGTATCCGCGTCAATGAGAAGGTGGCTTGGCTCGGCGCACGGCGCTCGAACGGGGACTTTCGGATCGACAACAAAGGGCTCTTCGGGGGCATCAAGAAAGAGGGCGGTGTCCAGGGCCAGGTCTATTGGCGCAAGGGGGACTTCTCCCAGACGCTACCGGAGAAACTGGCCCAGAAGCTCGGACTTACCTCGGCGACCGCGCCTGGGATGCGGGGGATCGCCCACGCCTTCTTCACCGATAACTCCGTGTCATCGCAACCAGGTTTCTACTGGTCCGCGAACCAGCCTTTCATCGCGCCCCTGGACTTCCTGGTCACGCGGATTGCGGACTCCTGGAACCCAGACCAAGCCCTGATCGCGGGCATCCCGAACTTCCCTCTCGCGGCCAGCCTCACGATTGACGACTCCGGCTCGATGGGTGACGACGGCAAGGTCAACACGATGAAGACGGCGGTGAACCTCGCTCTGAATCGTATCCGAGGGGCCATCTCTTTCAACGATCTAAAGATCGACATCCACATCGCGAAGTGGGGGGACAGTGGGGTGGTCTCGGAGCGAACGTATCCGAACGCCACGGCGGCGAACATCAACAGCGCCAAGAGCTTCATCAACGGCTTCAACGCGACCTCTGGGGGCACGGACTTCAATGAGGCGGCCACACGGGCCGATACCTTCATGCGATCCACCCTCGGCAAAGACCTGGGCGCGCGCGTGTGGCTCTTCCTCACAGACGGGCAACCCACAGGGGGCTCTCTGGCGGCGGCAACAGCTACGGCCGCAGACATGTTGAGTCCGTCTTCCGGCGACTTCAACTCGGCGGCGGGCACGGCTGTCGGCGCTTACGGGGTCAACATCCAGGACCTCGACATCAACGCGACGGCGGCCCTGGACAACACGGGGATCGACGGGATTCCTGTGATCGCGCAAGACGATCCCGCAGGTCTTTTGAACGTGATCCAGCGCGCGATCTTCGGCGGTTCGAACCCCGACGTGAACCCTGCCCACATCATCTACGAGTGCCTTACGAACACGAAGTATGGCATGGGCGCCCCGATCAGTCAGATTGACGACACGGCGTTCCGTGCTGCGGCCGAAACCCTCTTCTTCGAAGGCTTCGGTCTCTCGATGATCTGGGTCGAGCAAACCGAGATCGAGAACTTCGTCCAAGAGGTCCTGGACCATATCGAGGCCAACCTCTACGTCGATCCCGCGACGGGCAAGTTCGTCCTCAAGCTCATCCGTAACGACTATGACGAAGCCACCTTGCCTGTCTTCGATGAGAGCAACAGCGTCGTCACGTCCTACTCGCGGCGCTCCCCTGCGGAGATCATTAACGAGATCAACGTCACCTGGACAAACCCAGATAACGAGAAGGAAGAGGTCGTCACGATTCAGGACCTCGGCGGGATCGTCCAGTCCAACGGCCAGATCATCTCGGACAACCGGAACTATTATGGTGTCCGCCGCAAGGACCTGGCCTGGGCCATCGCGCAGCGAGACATCTCGGCGGTAACGGCACGTCTTGCCACGGTGCAGATGGACGTGAACCGTCAAGCGTATAACCTAGCCCCAGGGGCGGTCTTCAAGCTGACCAGCACCGAGCACGGCGCGACCGATGAGGTCATGCGCGTGGTCAAGGTGGACTACGGCAAGCCTGGTGACTCCACAGTCCAGGTCAACGCCACCCAGGACATTTTCAGCTTCGAGCGACCTGTCTACGAAATCCCACCAGATGGGGAGTTCGACGGCGGCGGCCAGGAGCCCGAACTGTTCGACACGACCCTCGCCTTCACCTTGCCGTATTTCCTCACGGGCTACTTCGTGACCGCGACCTCCCTCCAGACAGCGGCGTATCCCGACGTGTGGGTGGGTATCCTCGCCAGCACGACGAACACGGACGCCATCGAAGCCGAGTTCGTGGGGCCTGTGCTCGATCCCGCAGGTAACGTGACCCAGGAGCCCCTGGGCACCCGTAGCGTGGTCTCTCGCGGCTTGATGCCCCAGGAGATGGTGCAAGAGGCCGAGACCATCCTCCCAGGCTTCTCTGACCTTACCGTGGGCTCTGGGCCTACCCAGGGCGGGTTCGGCCTTATCGCGGACCCAGGGACGCCAGAGGAAGAAGCCGAGCTTGTCATGTTCCGCACCTTCGACGGCACGAACTGGACCATCGCGCGGGGCATCCTCGACACGGTGCCGAGGGCATGGCCTTCGGGGACTCGAGTCCACTTCTTCGGGGTGGACACGAGCTTCGTGGACCAGGATGTCAGATCGGCGATGGAGACCCTGACCTACAAGGTCTTGATGCGGACAAGCCTCGGCCAGTTCAATGAGACCAGCGCGCCGGACATCAACTACACCACGAACGAACGGCCGCACCAACCCTCGCGCCCAGCGAACGTAGAGATCGAGGGCGTGGCCTTCGCCGACGTGGACGCTTCTACAGGGGGTGGCGACATCACCGTCACCTGGTCGAACCGGAACCGGATCACAGAGGACTCCCAGGTTATAGCCTGGGACGATCCAGGGATCACGCCGGAGGTCGGCCAGACGGTCAAGATCACGATCCGAGACGCCAGCACGAACTTGGTGGAGACCGAGATCACGGGGATCACGGGGGAGACCTACGACATCCCAAGGGCTTCCTTTGGATCACTCTCTCGTGCTATCGTTATCGTGACCGCAGAAAGGGATGGCTTCGAGTCCTTCCAAGGAATTGAGCAATTCATCACACTAGCAGCGGGCTACGGCTTCGGCTACGGCCTGTCTTATGGAGGATAATTATGCCTGATAGATCACTTCCAGGACTAGGGCTTTCGGGCTATTGGGACCTGGGCTCCGACACCTGGAAACCAGGCATGGACACCAACTTGCGGCTCCTGTCCGCAGTAGCAGGGGCGAGGGTGACTTCGCGCACGGCCGCGCTCCCAGAGTCTCCTGGCGCTCTTTCGATCCAGATCGCGCCTCTTGGGGATGCCCAGGAGAACAAGCTCGCCATCTGGGACGGAGAGTCCGGCGCGGAAGCGTGGGTCTACCTGACCGCGCAACCTGGGTGGCACTTCTATGTCATTGACGAAGGCATCAACATCCAATGGACGGGCCTTACCTGGGTCGAGTTCGCGGGAGCCGGAGGCGGCACCAGCGGCGGTGGAGCAACCAGCGGCCCCCAGATCGTCCTGACCGCAGAGCAATCCGTCGGGCAGCTTATCGACACGACCACGGAGACCGTGGATTTCGACACGGTGACAGAGGACTCTAACTCCCTGTGGAACGCCGTAGACGCCACGATCCGTATGCCCGCAGATGCGGCTGGCCGGACTGTCGTCATCGTCGCCCAGACGAAGCACTCGGCCGACGGCGCGGGCGCACTCGAAACGGTTTTGGAGAGATCGGAAGACAGCGGCTCGACGTGGGATGTGATCGGTTCGTCCGGCACGTCCGAGGACTACTTCGGCATCTCCAGGCTTACGGCTCTCGTGGTCCTCCTGGGCAATGAATGGTATCGCGTCCGGCAAACGACTGTCGCGACGAAAACCACGTCCGGCGACAACCAGACGGCTCTCAGCTTGACCACCATCGGCGACGGCCAGGTCGGGCGGATCATCAAGCGAACGCAAACCGTTCCGTTCTTGAACCCGCAATTCAACGCGGGCGATTTCACAAGCTGGACGAACTCGACGGGCTCCGGCACCCTCAAAATCTACATTCCACCGGACAAGGAAGGGGATCACGTCCTCCATCCCAGCGGCTTCAACTACATGGGCTTGGCCGGATCGTCTGGTGGTCCGTGGTTCATCGAACAAAAGATCACGATCCCCTCCGCGTCGGACACTTTGACGGCACAGTGGGACCAGCACACCCGTTACGTGGACGATCAGATGCGACTGGAGATCGACTGGTTGGACCTCGACGATGGTGTGCTTGGCACCTACGTCGGCCCGTCTTACATCAACTCGGCGACCCAGCTTTGGGAGAGGTTCGGAGATACCGCAGGTTCGATTCCTGCGGGAGCCGTGGCCGCGATGGTCAGGTTCCGCACTGTCGAAATAAGCGGCAGCCAACAGATCAACATCACGAACTTTTCTTGTCAGGCGGGCGTCCTGGGCGTGTCAGGCATGTTGCCAGGGTCGGTCTACGCCTACCTCCCAGAACTGGCGACGAACCAGGACAAGGTACTCACGGTCAACGCTACGGGCGACGGCGTGGAGTGGGGCTTCGTTCCTCTCCGTATCCAGGCGGGCGGGATCGACCAGGCCAAGCCGCAGGGCATCGAGTTCCTGGGCACGGACTTCTCGGCGACCCTTGACGGGGACACCGTGCAGATCGAGTTCCAGGGCAAGGTTGCCGTTGACGGCGCGGGCGGCGAAGTCACCGCAGGGCTTACCAGGCTGACCTTCACAGGGGCGGGCGTGGGCCTGTCGTCACCTATTGCCGGAGAGATCGACATCACGATCCCTGGGCCTGGGGAAGCGGTCCCACCCGCTACCGCGATTGAAGAGATCGACGGCTTCGAGGTTGTGCGCTCGAACCTGGGAGGCTTCGACCGAGGCCGCCCTCTGGTATGGGACGGCCCAGCGAACGCTTTCGTTCCTTTGCCTCCGGACCTGGGGACAATCGCTTATGGGGGCGGGAGTCAAGTTCTTGTCGATCAGGATATGACAGGGCTCTCCGACTTCACGCTCACGGAAGCGGACCACAATCTCTCCAATTTCGATGAGCTTCACTTCTTCCTTTTCCAGACGGACATCCGCGCGGACATCTTCATCTCCAGCGACGGGGGCTCCACAGTCGAGACCGTCAACCGAGCATATTCTGGTGATGGCGGAACTGACGAGGGCACGGAGGGAGACGATGAGTTCTACCTCGGCGGATGGGATGCGGTGGACGCGGGGCAACTTGGTTACGGCGTCATGACGTTTGCTTCGAACCCAGACTCCTACACGTTCTGGAACATGTTCGGTGCAACCTCTGGATCAGGATCGGAACGCAAAGAGTTCTCGCACACCATAGCGAGATCGACCATCAACCATATCCTGGTTGACGGGAGTTCGGGGAACTTCACGGCGGGGCGCTTGATGGTCATCGGCGTCAAGAAGGGAACGCAACCTGTGGACCTGTCGGCGCGCGTCGAGAACGGAGCGGCCTTCACGTCGGACCAGGAACTCTTGTTCCAGGAGACGATGGGCGTTCGGTTCCTTCCAGGGGTTCGAGGCAGGGTCCGCGTCGATCCTGCGGCCAATGCCGATGCCGAGTTCCAGCTTACCTCCGGCGACGGGACGGTGATCGGGACGGCCACGGTGCTCGCCTCAGAGACCGAGGCGGACTTCGTTTTGGTCTCTTCGGCCACTGTCTCGGACGCGGTGAAGGTGCTGGCCCCTACCATTGTGGATAGCGCGATCCAGAGCGCCTACATCGCTCTTCGGGGGGAGGCGAACCGATGACCACGATTATCGTCAGCGTTCGGAGAGTCGAAGACCTGGAGCCCACGAAAGCGGCGCTCGCGGAGTTCGGCGACATCCAGAACTTCACCACCTTGAAGAAGGTCTTCATCCTCGACATCGGGGATGGGGACGAAGCGATGGCGATGTTGGCTCTCTCTGCCCTCCCAGGGGTGACTGGAGCGATCAACGGCGAGCAAACCATGAAGCCGGAGGCCCTGGAAACCGAGTTAATCTTCGAGGGCAGGGACGCGAAGGAAAAGGCGGGGGCTCTTCGATTGAAGGCCACGATGGACACGGACAAGCCGACGTTCAACAACTGGTGGGAGCAACCCAACTTCTTCAAATGGCGAAAGGATTCAGAACGGCTCGGCCAGGATGTCATGATCGCCATTGTGGACGGGGGTATCCGCACAGGGCACCCAGAGTTCGCCAAGAACCCCTCCAGGATCACTCGTGTTCACAACGCCTACACGACCGACTTCGGGGCGTCGAACCACGGGACCGCCTGTGCGAGTTTTGCCGCTGGAGACACGATTGGGATCGCGCCGCTGGCGGATCTTCTGGACGTGAAAATCTTCAACTCGGCGGGCGATCCAGTATCCGTCACAAAAATCGTAGAAGGGCTCGACGCCCTTATGGCCTGGGTCACAACTCCAGGGAACAACCCAGACGACAAATTCGTCATCGTGAACATCTCTCTGGGCTCTGGCGGCGTAGGGCTCGCCAACAGCTACGGCACGATCATCCAGGAGATGGAAGATATAGGGATGATCCCCATCATTGCTGCGGGGAACGATGGCAGCGATCTCGGCACTACGTTCGATGCTTGGCCCGCCGAAAACTCGGACTACGCCATCGGGGCCATCCAGCTTGACGGTAGGCGCGCCGAGTTCTCCAACTACGGCGGGCGCGTGAAGTTCTACGGGTTCGGATCGAGGGTGGTCGGGGCAGGGTATCCGGGCGCGAACGGCTATGATGTCGTCAACGGCACGAGCTTTGCGGCGCCCTACTTCTGTGGGTGTCTCGCAACATGGTTGTCCGGCAAGTATCGGCCAACGAACGCGGCGGCCATCAAGATTCTCATGACGGACTACGAGGCGTTCTGCCAAGAAGGCATTTTCGGGAACTCGGTCAGAGGTTTCGCGGGGTCGGACACGCTACCTGGCACAGTCATCGGGCGGGCCTCCTACTTCCCTGTGCTCCCTGGCAACGTGATCGTGCCGAACACGTCGATCATCGCGAGCTTCGGGACCGCAGACCAGGGCGTCCTCGCCTGGAAGACCAGGTTG
>Ga0306906_1000140_pt1 | contig 37147 bp, 61 predicted proteins | sample AntRauTorcE11897_FD_190405 | JGI IMG/M metagenome (GOLD analysis project Ga0306906, IMG submission 190405) | Saline lake microbial communities from Rauer Islands, Antarctica - Metagenome Torckler E11 #897 (v2) (version 2) | ecosystem: Environmental > Aquatic > Non-marine Saline and Alkaline >...
TTCATTTTTTTTAAATCGATGTTCAACAATAGGTACGAAAAATATTCAATCAAAGTTGCAGATTAATTCGATAATAACTAAACTTGCAACCTATTAAATAATTAATTCGTATTATCAACAAAAAATAAACCTATTTACAATGAAAAAATTACTAAATGATTGGTGGGGTACACTGTTAATGTTATTTATTGCTATTTTATTTTCCATCGGTTACTATAACTACAGTAACGGTAGTAAATATAGAATAATCCAATCCCAAAAGGGTGACGATAAAGGATATTACTATGTGCAAAGTAAACACTGGTTCTTATTTTCTTGGTGGTGGACATATGATGCAGGTGATAATGATAATGTTAAATATAGTAATAGACAACAAGCTAATTATATTATCGATAAATTCTTAGAAGAAGATAGAATTGAAGAGATGGAAGATGATTTTAATCAATATAAAGTAATACCTTACGGAGCAAAAGAAGAATCAAATAAATAAAAAAATCTAGATGATGCTATATACAAAGTGTTGTGCTTAGTGCGGATTGATTAACTAAAATTTTAATTAAAAACAAAATGAATATACAAGAACAAATTGACGAAATACTTGGATTCTTTAAAGAAGATTGCACTTATTACGCTATTACTGGGACAATATTTAAAAAAGATATTAATACAAAAAACTATAAACGAGAAGATGTTAAAGAGCAATCTTTTGACCACATATACCAAGTGACTCACGCTACAAGTATGATGGATGATTATTATAACGGAACTACATTAATACCTATTGGAAATGATGTATATGTTCAATGTGAATGGAGTTCGTAGCATTAAGCACAACAGTTTGTGTATGGTTTGAAAGCCATAGCATGGGCGATTGAATTAATTACTAACCTTAATTGGCTTTTTAACAATACACTTTGTTATAGCCAGTTATTTTAAATATACGAAAGATGAAAAATACAAATGAATTAAAAAAAGTATTAGTAAGTATAGAAAAGTCAAAACTTGTAATTGCCAAAGAAAGAGATAAGTTGCGAGAGATATTTAGTGAAGTTGAAATGCTACTTGAAAGTTTTGACGAAGCAACTGATGGACTTGAAAATGGCAAAATGGAAATTGAAAACTCTATTGATGTATTAAGCCAATATGTTTAATTGACTATAACGGTTCTCAGATATATGTGGTTTTTTCTTAAATTGAAATACAAAATTTAAAAGATATGAATAAAGATAACAAAATGGATGGACTTGAAAATATAGATAAAAAACCACATATATCTGGTTTTAGTGTGCGTTTTCCTAATACTCTTGATGGTGCAAAAAAAGCTAGTAAATATTTAAAAACTATAGATAGAGAGAAAGATTTTTGGTTTCACCCAAGTTCTTATGATATAATTAATCATGCAAATAAACTTTGGGACGAATTAAATGCACACTAACGGCATCTTGTATGGTGTCGTAGTGAGTGCGGATTATTAACTTAAATGTAAAATATTATGAAAAAATTTATGCTCAGAATATATTTGATCATTATGAATCTAACTATAATATCTTCATTTGTGTTTGTGGCTAGAATCAACAGGGTTGTTGAACAAATACCATATGATCTAACAATGATTATTGCTTTAAGTATTATGCTTACTGGTACTATCATAGGTGTCGTATTAAGCCTAACGTTACATGATTTAGCTAGAAGTCAAGATGAGGTTCAAAAGATGGAATGGAGAGTTAAAGAGAAACTAAGACAAGCAAATGAATTTGTCGAAGCAATTGAAAAAATTGCAGTAAAAAAAGCTGGTTTCACATTGGAGGAAATTAAGAAACAAATCAAAACAAATAAAAAATAAATGGGACATTTTTCACACAGTTGTAAACTAACTGGATTACCTATTACAAGTGGTACACCAATAGCACTTGTCGTTATGAAACATAACGGAAAAATATACGAATATAGCGATGAAAGCTTACAGAAATATGGTCAATCTAGTTGGGTAACAAATGATACTACACAAGCTAAATTCTCACCAGTTTGGTTTCCTATCCTCGGAATTTATAATGATTATGGTGGTGTTGAGCAGATTATAGAAGATGACAACACTAGAGTTCTTGAAAAATTCTATGATTTAACTATTCAAGAAATAGTTGATGTTGTATGTTCGGGTAGAAAAAAAGATGGTTATGATAAATCATTAAAAGTAATAAAGGAAGACCCAATATTACCTGACGACCATAAGAAAGGCTTGGATTGGTTTGCATATTATCAACGTACACAAAATGATCCAATGCCATTCGGTAATGGTGTCTATCCCGATGTTAGAGGAAAGTTCAATAAGAATTGGACTGTTGTTCGTGATGGTAAAAGAATAAAAACAACTAAAGAACAATATGATGCCGATTTTAAGTTAATCAATGACCAGTATGCACGTTATCAAAAATGGCTTGAAGAGAATCCTGATCCTATCAACACATATGGTAGACCAGAGTATAAGGAAAACTTTAAGGAGTTATTAACATATTCTGCAATGTGGGTTCATGGTAGTGTCTATAAAAAATTAGGTGACATAAACAATTCTGATCCATACGATAAAATTGACTTGGGTACACCTGAAATACTTAATGCTTTAGGATTTGAAGAGATTGAATCTGAAATTAAAGATAAGGAAAGATATAACAAAAGGTTTAAGAAAGATGACCTCATTCTTAATAGTGATGGTACTTGGTTAGAAGTGCCAGATGATCATCTCTATACACTACCAGCTTTAAAGAAATATTGTAAGAAAAAGGGTGTTGATATTGACATTAGTAGTCTTGAAGATAAAGATAGAATAGAACAAATATTCGATTATATCATACCTACTGTTAAAAACATCGACAAGAGAGATGAGAACACTATGGATCGAATCATCAATAAGGTCATGGAAAAATATAATAACATTCCAAAAGAAGACTTGACCGAACAAATGCAAAGAAGCATCACTTATATGCTTCTAAATAGAAATCAATATAAGTTAGATAATCCACTAACTAAGAGTTATTTTGAAGCAGCTAAGGAAGGTAAATTAAAAGATAATATCGTTAGCTTCTGGCGTTTTGACTCATATATGTATTGTGCTGGTAAATACTATGATATTATTGGTACTTCACCACAAGATGGTGAACATAAAGCAGTCATGGATATCATTAATGTCGCAAGTGAAGTACTTAGTGCTGAACTTGCCGAAAGGAAGAAGTGGGAAGATGAAGATGAGTACGAAGAGGATGAAGATTAATTAACATAAACCCATTGCAACAAAGCGATGGGTTTTTTCGTACCTATAATTATGGATGATAATAAAAAAATAGACTTCAATATTACTAAAATTATTTATCTTGACATTAATGATAAGCCGACCTTTGAAAAACCTTTAAATTTTGAACATTGGGTTAGAAAAGAGGAAGCTGGAATGTCACAAATACTATTAATACATGCTCAAACATATTATAAAGGATATCGTGACTATCTAAAAGGATTTAAGAACGTTCCTAATGACAAGCCGATAGAGTTTGTATATATTCTTGACCGAATTGCTGGTGACGAAGTAAAGCCCGTAGATTACTATGATGAAATTATAGTACTTGGCAAATATCAACGTGGTGAAACATGTATGTTCGCAGGAAAGAAAAACGGTGAAATTGATCAAATCTACGTTGGTTTATTAAATAACGGTGAGGTAAGATAAAATATAGAAATCATGGCTGAGAAGAAAAAACAAAGAGGTTTAAAAGAAGCGTTGGAACAAACAAGGATGATTAATTCGCCTTTGTTTCATAGTTCTTTACATACAAAAAATAACTCAAGAACAAAGGGAAGTAGTGAGAATTTGATACAAGCTAGTCGATCAACTACTGAATGGACTAACATCCTTGTAAAGGAAGATAAATTACAAAAACTTTCTGATCTAGTTAAATTTTTAGGTATCACTGACAATGATAAAATACAACAACTAAAAAGATATATTGCTTTTAAAGAAGCAAATAGTTACTTCTATGGAGTAAGGGATGGTGAAAATAGTGTTAAGCAAGAATTTAGAGATTTATTACATGTGTCTGGAAAAGACGATGAAGATGACAATATAGATTGGTTGTAATCATGGAAGAGAAATATAGTAAAAAATATCGACACGAGTCAGACCCTATGGAGAAGAAACTACATGATTCATTAAAACGTTTCGTAATCGATGGTAAAATACATAAGGAATTATGTATTAGATACAATATTGATTGTTACTTTGAAAGATGTAACAACAACAGTCCAATGGATAAGGAAGCTATGTATAGATTCCACACCATAGGATGGATTCAACCACCTAAATTAGTTGAGAAGAAACACTCTAAGTTGAAATTATCTAAGGACTGGAAGATACCATACGGATTAGATGCTCACACTATGGAGTCATTAATAAAAGCAGGTTATTGGTTAAAAGATAGTGACCATATATTTTTTGAAATGACGAAAGATTTCTTATCTTTAAATCCTGAATTGAAAAACAGTGGTATCATACCTAACTACGATGCATTGATGGGATTTACTTCTGCCATGAATCTAGATGATATACTAGCTTATCAAAGCCAAGGTGGTGGATGTTTAAGAAGTCCATCATTTCAAATTAGATGTAGAGTTGCAGATCAAGGATTAGGTATGCAAACACAATGGGTATTTTCAGAAAAAACATTACTAAAAATAGAGAAGTATTTAGAAAATCAATAACAGATGAATAATAACAAACCTGAAAATTTTGCACTCTATTGGGTTGATGATGAAATTGGTAGAGATTGGTTTGTATTAGTCCCATCATATAAAAATACAGGCGATTTCTTTGAAATAGAATTAGTTGAAGAACACCATTCATCATACGAAGACTTACCATATGACTTCTATGGTGGTGGAATATTTGCTGAATGCAATGCCAGTTTTGTATGTCATATACCTACCTCAATACTTGAGAACACCCTAGTTGATAGATTTGATAGTAGTGGTCGGAAGATCGAAGATTCTAATGTTAGCTATCTCCAAGCATCCAAAGAATCCTACATGGAATTGGTGGAAAGAATGGATATCGTTGACGATGTTCTACATAATGAAATGTTACCTGACTTTCCCAAGGAACTCAAAAATGAAATAACCTCTTCTGGTAATCCAATCGACTATACTTATGATTTTTTCATAGAGAATTTTGAAAATACAGAGGCTATGGAAGCACTTCTTGCAGATGTCTATGGAATAGGTAAGAATGATGAAGATATGATCGATATCATCTTATTTTTCCTTTATAATGTAAGGATCAGTAAGCACTTGGATTTCCTTATTACTAAACCATATGGTTGTTTATATGCTCAAAGCGATATCTTAACTCAAATTGATGGGATGAGTAGAATAGATCAAGGGAATAAATCAATGTATAGAACTTATGTCTACGATGGATGTGTCTATCAGGAAGGTGGAACAGTAGTGAAAATTAATAAAAGAAAATGATGAGAATAGTATATCTAGTGGGTTTGATCTCACTATTATCATGTGAGCCAGTAGAAGATAATAATCAAGGTCAGAGAATTGAATTAGATGATGGAACTTCAATAGCCAAAACAGACAGCTCTAGCATGCAATTAAAATTTAATATCATAAAAAAATATCATGGTATGTTAAACGATTCAAATTGTGGTATGACTGAGATTGAGCATGATGGTTGTAGATATCTATTTGTTGAGGGATATGGAGAGACTTTAGCATTTATACACAAACCAAACTGTCAAAACTCATATCATATTAAATAAAAAAGCCACTAATTAAGTGGCTTTTTTATTTCTTCTACTCTATGATATTTACCAACTTGAATTTCTAGTTGTTTATTGTATTCCAATTATTATCTTTGAAAATAACATATAGTGGAATTAACCCTAATAAAAGAGAGAATATGGCAGTAATCAACATCCCTATTACTTCATCCATAATTTTTTTCGTTTCTCTTGTTCTTCACTTTTTTTATCTGGGAATATAGCCTTTGACAGATAAAAACCTAATATACCAAGTGGTATTGATGAATACCAAGGTAATCCAGCACCTGTTAATCCAGTATACGAATATGATAGAATAACTGCATATATTAATAGAAAAATTACTCTTTTAATGGTCATAATATTTTTATTTAAAATCTCCTAAATTATATTTTTCAATAAAGTCTAATGCTTCTGTATACACACCAAATAAATGATTACATACGACCACATCACCACAAACATATGAAATTTCACCGACTTTAGACTCCAAGTACATACGTGCATTATCATTACTTTCACAAATATTACCTATTTTTCCTATAACAGGCATTAGTGCATCCCATGACTTATCATATAAGCCATTATTTCGAGTGACACTTGGTGTATGATTTGCACCTGAGTAATCATGACCTATGAAATCTTTTATAATTGCGTTTTTTTCTGCTAACTTATTCATTGTCTTTATTTTTTTCGTTTCTTGCTTCTTCGGCTACTTTCATTGCCTCTTCCAATCTCTGTTGAAATTTAGATTTCTTGGGGGCAGGTTTTGATGACTTTTGATCCTCATGGTGTTGCTTCTTAACATCTTCTCTAAATCTATTAATTGCATCCATATACTTAATATTAAATATCACTAATATAATAAATTGAGTTAGGAACGTCTGAAACAACCAAATTTGTTGTACCCAAATGAGTACAATGAGGTTAATAACTATACCGTACCTAAAAAAATTGTATAAGTCACTAATGATTTTCATATTATTTGTTTATCTTTATATTCTTTTACGAATAAAGGTACAAATATGTTGCAACTGTATTTATATTTTATTCGTATAAAACATTACATCAATTAATCTAAATTACAATGAAAAAATATGGACAAGACTTAAAGGCTGATCTAGAACAAGCAGAGAAGAAGCTTAGGAATATTGAAACAAACATTCAAAAGAGATTCGATCTAATTATTTCTGATTATAGACAATATATCAGTGAAGATCAAAAAAAATACCTAATAAGCTTTGGTAGTTCTGATTTAACTCTACAGAAGAAGCTGGATTTCATTATTGAAGTCGAAGATCGATACATCAAAGAGAATGGTAATCAGTTAGATTTATTCAATTAAAATTTGTTTTTAAATATAAAAATAGTAAATTAACATCATGATACATTATTTAGAAGGTAACGCATTAGAACCAGTTGGAGAAGGAAAAAAGATTATAGTTCATTGCTGTAATGATATAGGTGCATGGGGTTCAGGATTTGTAGTTGCACTATCAAAAAAATGGGTACAACCTGAGAGAGAATATAGATCAATGAGTCCATCCAAGAGAAAATTGGGTAATACTCAATTGGTTATAGTTGAAAATAATATCATGGTTGCCAATATTATTGGTCAGCATGATATTAAGAAGAATGCTTATGGTGTCCCACCGATCAGATATGAAGCAGTAGAGACTGGTTTAAGAACCATAGCCAAGTTTGCACAGTCTAATAGTATGACAATTCATATGCCAAGAATTGGATGCTTTAGAGCAGGTGGTCGTTGGTCTGTGATGGAGAACATTATTGAAAGTGCAGTGCGAGATGTTGATACTTACGTTTATGATTTATCTAAAAATAATGAGGATTATATTAAGTAATAACGGATAACAAAAAAATATGAGTCAAGAATCAAGGAATAGTTTTGTTGATGCAATGGATTTACTTCCAAATAATGAAATGGATATTGTTGATATTCAAAATGAAGTGAAACTCATTACATCACATATAAAAAGGGATGAGTATAACGGTGATTTAACCGATGAAAAAAAGAAATATTATTATGATGAACTAATAAAACTATCTGATAGAATCGCTGATTGTTCCAAACCAGCATTTAATATAAAAGATATATTAGAAGAAAATTATGCGAATAGATATAAGGATAATCCGAAACATGGGTATAAACTATTCTTAAATCACTACGGTAGCATACATAAGCCATATGATACAGTTAAAAAAAACATATGGAAATCACTTAAGTTAATTATCGATGTAGAAGAATAAAACAAAAAAACCTAGTAGTATAACTGCTAGGTTTTTTATTGTTTACTTTTTATTTTTACGTTTATATTGACCAAGTGTATTTTTTAAATAAGTCTTAATCTCAGCTCGACCTTTAATCAAAAATTCATAGCTGAATGTATTATTAACGTAATCTGCATTAACTTGGACTATATTATCTACAATCTTTTTTGCATCCTTCAAACTAATATCAAAATTATCTTTCATCATCTTAGTTGCTAACAACTTACGATGTTTTAATAATGATTCAGTAGTTTCAGTGAAGACCCTATCATTAGAATCTTCTGATATGATTGTAATATGATAGGTCTTACCGAATAATGTAAAATATTTATAGAAATCCATTTAACATGTTATTTTAAATATGGCAATCAACCACAGTAATCATTGCATCATCTGATAGTGGTTTGATTATTTTATCAAAAAAGTTGATCTCAAAATCAGCCTTTTCTTCTCCTTCTTCATCTGACATACCGAACCATCCCATTTCACTTGCAGAAATCCATTCACCATCTATAATTGCAGCATAGGTGTAGAATGATATCATTGTCTGAACGTATGTTTCTTTAGTCTTGTACTTATTTAAATAGTACTCAGGTCTGTAAAAGTTAAATTTTACAGTTTCTTCTTCTTTCTCATCACTTGGTTTATCTCCTTCAATAATTAATTCCCAAAAACGTGCATGTTTAGCATAGTCTTCTACACTACCAGTTGTAAGAGCATCCCAATCGATCTGACCTTTACGTGCACTATCAACATGTTTACCATCAGAAAGATTCTTTTTTTCTTTTTCATCCCAACCCCATGAGAAGTTAGGACTAGCACCTGCACTCACATCTTCTTTCAATTTAAGTTTTCCAGCAAATCTACCTCCTATCTCATACCAATCCCATTTAGCATTAGGGTTTTCATAATATCCATGTGTACCATCTTCATTAGGTTCTGAACCATGCCATTGCTCACAATAATCTTCGAAAGATTCATAGAACTCTTTTAATGGTATCTGTCTTGGTGGAGTTAATTTTCTAACTCTAATCTTACCTTTGAAGCAAACCTCTGGATTTAAACCATTACTATTATTTTCAACAATGTCAGTAACTTCCCACCAATATCTTTGATCAAATATTGGTGTTTCTCTTTCACTATCCTCTTTAACTTCCATCTCATAAGTACCATACTTTTGATTAAGTTTCACGTAACTCATAGGTTCATCACCTATTTCAATTACTGTATGATCACCAGCCTCAAGTTGTGCTAATTTATCTCGATCCTCTTTTTTGAGTTGAAAACCCCAAGAAGATGAAGAATTACAATAGAATTCAGAACGAGTTTCATTTTCAAACTCTTCTTTATATTCTTGGAGTGTATCTACAAAGACTGCTCTTGGATCACCTTCACTAACTTCTTCCTTGAATGGATATAGTTGTTCATCTACATCCTTTTCTCCTTTTGTATTTACTACTAATACGCTAAAATGTGACATCTAATTATTATTTATTGTTTAAAACTTTCTTTATAATATCTGCTTTTTCATAGTCTTCATTACCTATTGCATTATTTAACTCAATTTGTAACTCTATTTCAGATAAACTATATAACTTGGTTTCATATTGAGATTCAGTATTGTTAACTTTCTTGGTTTTAGTAATAGGTATACTACCAAGACGTTTATTCACACCATCATTCAACCACATATTATCAACAGCATCTAATTCTCTTTCATTATAATACATTTCAGTTGAACCAATTACCAACTTATCTATCAATTTGAATGGGACTGATATTATTTGACTAAATGCAATACCACCACCAATACAAACCAGTAACATAATAAAAATGAAACCAAGTAGATTTACATTTTCAATATCATCAAAATTTAATATTTCTAACGTGAAATACCAAAACAACATAATTGATATTGTAGAAAATAATACATTAAAAAATGTGTTATAATATTTGAACAGTGTAGAAAAACCAGAGACTGGGAGTGCAAGAATCGGTAATAACAACCCAGTTATAATGTAAGTGGTTATTGTTGGCTTAAATAGATCGTTAAGTAATATATTTAACGATACTGAACCACAGATCATCGATATTACAAATCCAACCCTCTCAACAATATATGTGTTGGATGCGTATTTTAAGTATTCAGATGAAGTTCTAAAATTTTTCATGATTATTTCTTTATAACCTATAGTACTAAAAAAATATGGTGAAAGTTACAAGAAACCCTCACCATATTTAACAATACAATCACGTATATATTCTGAATGTTCTATCTGTCTTTCATATGCAGTACCAATTGTAATATGGAATCCGAAATATGGTTTCGGTGATAAACCAGCATACTCTCTAACCTGCTCAGCTTGAATACAACGTGCTGGTAGCCACCAATTCTTTCCATCTGTCCTAACGTCAGTTGCATACTCAAGATCGATTCTCATACCATCACGATCCATATGAGCTTTAAGATAATCAACTTCAATCTCAATTCTATCATTAATCACTGTCAAGTGTGTACCTCTATAGGGTCTGATTAAATCTAAGTTGTATCTTTTCTTAATAAACCAAGCATAGTATCTACTAATCTCATCATCCAGAAGAACTATAGCAGTCCTCTTCCATTTAGCTTGCTTTTTATGCTTGCTAGTCTTAGGTTCTGGATCAAATTGTAATTTACCAGAAGTGACAACATTATAGTTATGTCTTGGTTTCATTTATTATTATCTATTCTCATTAAATTGATTCTTAACTACATACACACCAACGCCTATGTTGACTAATAATGTTATTATGAATGAGATTATTATATGCTTTGTTTTCGGTTCAACCGTTAAGTAACTAAAATCAGAGAAGTGCTTTCTCTTCCATTTGTTAGGTACATTATAGGTTAAATACGCTGCTAATTCATTTAAATCCAACCTTTCCTGCTCTTGAACTAAATCTCTAGACTCAACCACTATCTTCAACTTTTCAGTCCAAGAGAATACATGACACCATTGCACATTACCTTCATTATCAATCCCAATGGCATAATTAAGTTCATTCTTATTACCACCTTGCCATTGTTGCTCCTGATACATACCTGCTTCCCTTGGTAAATTCTTGAACACAGTAACGAAAGTCTTGAATTCATGCTTTCTACCGTATGTGGCATTCAAATACTCAAATGCTTTCTCTGCTTTTGGATCATCATACCCAAGTATGACTCTTTGCTTATATTGATCATGGAACTTAGGATAATGAAATAACTTATATTGATTGAATACTTCAACAGGTGGCTCTGCTTGAGCATATGCCGATGAAGATACTCTAGGTCTATTCTCATAGGAATGTCTGGTAACTACAGGTTCTAATTTAGGTTTCTGTCCACCCCATCTTGTTTTATACATATCACCATCATTAGTATGATATGACCTACCTAAGTTTACGAACTTTTTACCAGTACCAAATTGATTAACCATATTTAATTATTACATCTGGATTTGTTGTAAAGTAAGTAACCTCATCAAGTAACGGTAACTTATAATGTATACCAACATCAGCATATAGTTCTTTATCTACAACACTATTTTCAGTGTTTTTTCTTTCAACTACAGCAACGTGTCCATCTTCAAGCCAAAATACTGACTCATATGCAGTGAACACTATCATTGCAATTATGATGAATATTCTTATAAAAACAAATACTGGACTAGATTCCTTTTGTTTTTCTTGTCCTTCTTGTATGTATGGATTTTTCATAATGATTGAGTTTTTATTGATGTATTATATCATACGAAAAACTTAACCAAGGGTTTCAATCACGTTTACATTTTAAACTAAAACCAATACATAGTGGTAGATATCCTAAAAAAGACCATAAGACCATTTCGTTTATATCTAATCCAGCTAACTGATATTTGTTTAATCCAGCAGACAAAATAATTATTGACAATAGGATTAATATTATTCTAGATATCCTGTTCTTTTTTCTTACTTTTGAAAAACCCATTCACACTCATTCTTACATATAAGATTATTGATGATAGACTACCACCTAACATAAATAGGTCTAAAAAGTCAAAATGGGAATGATTGTCGGCACATATACCAAAGATATGTAAAATTGCATCCATAGTTAAATATTACTTACTTGAGTCCATACCTTTACCTATACGATTCAATAGATCATCAATATAGGTCTTATAATCACAATTAGATAGGATATGCTTAACATCATTATTATGAATGATATACTCACTCCATTCACATTCAACACCACATCTATCTAAATCAGATAGTAAATCCATGAGGGTTCTTGGATGTGGGAACGTGTAGTTTTTCTGACTGGTTGTTGGGTTATTAACAATATAGAAATTCTTATGTTTATAGAACTCAAGACTATATTTATCTTTGCTGAACTTAACCCAGTTCAACATCTGAGTGCCATGCCAATCATAAAAATATCGCTGTTGGTTATCATATGGTATACCACCAACAAAGCCAATCATCCCTACATGGAATGGTTGGCTTAGGAAGTCAAAGTATTCATTACGTCTACTTGACTTATCGAAAGGTAAGGATTTAAAAATCATACCACTAAGATATAATAATTATTTTGTTTTTTCAACATTATCTAACCATTCTTTAGATTTTTTACCTGTTTCATCAGTTACTGTATCCATCTTCGCTGTTATTTCCTTAGTCCATCTTTGATGTCTTTCAGCACCTAGAAATTTATCTAAGGTTTCTGGAGCAAAGTAATGTAGTCCAACACCAAGTAAAATGATTCCAATACCTAATGTAATGATACCTTTAGCTGCCTTGAAGACAAACCTTAAGATGAATAATACTACGATTAATGCGATTGCTACTACTATAAAAGTTTCCATGATTATGTTGTTTTAAAGTTTAAAAATTGATTTCAAAGTAACTGTTAATATTGTTATGGGTGCTAGTATCATAAAAGTTATTAATGATATTTTATTTTTAAACATACTCTTTTTGTCTTTGTCAGACATCATCCCATGAAAAGAGAAAGCACCTATTATAAACCAAACTAACACTACTATTATTGTAATATTCATATATCTTTTCTAAATTATACGAAAATTGTTTGTTAATGGTTGCAAATTTCTTTATGTTGGTGATTTTGTTTTTTTGATGGTGGCAAACTTGTACTTGGTATGACCTTACAAGTATGTTCGTGATTACACGTGAATGCATCTGATCCATCCGACATTTGATCACCATGAAACATCCATCCACTAAGACCTTCACTGCCAGTATCTAACATGCCGTAATCGTAATAACTACTACCATCCCAATCAGTATGACAGAATTGGTAAATTAACGATGTACCATCATCCATTTTAAATTCCAGTAATCTTGCCTGATCAACAACTTCAACTACTTTACGATCTAATCGATATGTGATGTTTGAAGTAAAGTTAGGTCTGATCTGATGAAAATCCTCAGTACCTAATATATCACAGTCATAATAGTGTGGTCTAAAATCAATATACATTTTAGGATCGGACTTGTCACCTCTATTTATTAGAACATCATAGAATTGACCTTCCTTATCATTGAGCAATGTAATATAGTAATACCTATTATCATGCCCCAGTTCTTTAATATATGTTTTATGACTACCAACTTCACCGTATTCTACCAATGAATCGAGCATTTCATTATAAACTCGCATATGTACCGATGAACCACTATATATACGATCAACCTCTACACCGTAGCCCATGAAGAATTTAAACAGTGTCAAGTCAACCTTTTCGTAATCATACACATCACATACGCCATTCTTGGTGTGATATGACTTTGCAGGTAACAGTAACTGTGCTTGTACTGTTATCGACATGAATAACATTAATACTATAACTATATTTTTCATAACATTTTTATTTATTTATTATATGTTACGAAAAACACGAACCCTTGGTTACAATGTTACTTGGTTTTTTTGTAGTATCTCCAGAATAGGAGTTTAATTGTTGTTTCAAACCATCTATAGACCCATGCTCTATTATATACTGGTTCGAATGCACTCTCTAATATTTTAATATCCTTGTGTTCTTTGTAGGCTTTTAATTTTGATGAAAAGTCAATCCATAGGTGTTTCCATGTGCTCCAACATGTTGTAAATTGATAGGAATACTCACCTCTTTCATTTTTCTTGAGGAATTCAATTGTGAACCATTTCTTAACTACATTACCCATAACATCACCTTTATAGTGATATTGAATATATGGCTGTAGTATCCATAAACATAAGGCAGGTGATAAATATTTGTTATCGTCAACACCACACTTAAGTATTTCTAAATTCATTTTACGTTCAAATGATCCGAATGGTGCATTATTTTCACCAATGAATTCTTCATCATCAATACGGAATCCACCATACATTTCACCATTATAATTCCAAAACACATTGTGATCTGGATGATTACAAATACATTCCTTATTGGTACATCTATATGCATCACGCTTTGGATGTGATTCAGCATTTGGATTAGTTACATGTTCCCCAAGAGTTTCATATTGCTCTTGGCTGGTGATCTCAACAGGTGATTCACATACAGGACAAGTCCATCCTTTATTTTCATCCCTAGCAGACATGGCTAATGCCACCTCTAGCCCTTTTTCTTTAGCTATCTTTACGAATTCCTTCTCTTCCATTATCTTTTTTCAAAATAAGCAACGGTCATTACAATCAGATTTTCTGGTGCTTCTTCCATTCCTAGTGAATTTTTTACTATCTCGGTTACATATCCATTAGTCATAAACTGACCAATTTCCATCCAAGATTTATCTTTTATTTCGAATAATAAGTCATTAGTGTCTCCATCTATGAACTTTAATGATAGTCTGTGACCACCTTGATTAACATATGCTTGCATCTTAATTTTATAATTTATTATAATTGTGATTGTTTATATTAGATATATACTCCCATCTTATATTCTATTCTTCTGAATCAGAATTTTTTTCTTCATCAGGAGCTGAATTATGATGAGAATTTGAAAGCAATCTACCCATTTCAAAGCTTGAGAATTTTAATATCTTCAAACCAAGTAAAATTAAAAACACATCCGAGTATGAAAGTACTGGTAAGTCAAATTTACCTCTTACCATCATATAAGCATAAAATAATGGTACTGCAAAAAATGATGATTCCAATAGCAACACAAATAATGCAGTGATATAACCGAAAATCATATTGAATGCTGATAAAATGAGTGATAATAATCCTGTTAGCATAACCTCTTAATAATTTTGTCTTTTAAGCCTGTTTTTTTTATCCCTTCGAAACTATCTCCACATAAGAAGAATCTATCACCAAAACCTTCTGACATATCAAGATCATCAACAACAATATAGTTGTCAACCTGATGTTCTTCAAGAAAAGCTTTTATTTCAATTGTTCTAATATCTTCAAGTTCCTTACCTTTATGCTTTTTATAAAAGTCACTGGTGACTAACTTAGGTGCTTGATTTACACCATTAATTTCGAAAATATCAGCTAATTGTTCCAGATCAAAGTACAACTTCCAATCAGAAGACATTATAATTGTGGCTTGGGTTTCCTCTAATATCTCATTAAGTACTTTAACCGCTTTCGGATTGAAAGGATAGACATTATACTTGGTAACATAAGTCTTAGCCAAGTGTGTCATGTTATGCTCTCTAGTAGTTGCAATAACCCCATCAATATCTAAAAATATTACTTTATCAAATTTCATTTATTCTCTTTAATTTTAAATAACCCTTCTCTTAAAATATCAACGATTTCTTGATCAGTATCTTTATGTTTTTCAGCTAAAACACCAAGGATATAGAAACTAAATGCTCCACCAAGTATACTTTCTTCATCAAACTGTTCGTTTATCTTATAAACTGAAATGTAGTCACCTGCTTCAATAGCAGCAATAACTTGACCTGAAATATTTCTTTCCTTTTCGTATGTTTTTTTTCTCATAGTATTACTATATATTACCATAATAATCAGATTTACTGTAATGTAAAACGTTACCACGTATCCAATGTATTCAGTAGCTTCGAAACTAAGTAAGAATATTGACAATACACAGATGAATGGATTGTATTTGAGAATAAATTCGTAGTATTTTTTCATCTTATTTTTATTAATTATACGTAATATACTAAAAATTGTTATATAAAAAAAGGAGAGTGACGTTAACCACACTCCTTTTACTTATTAAATTTTATTTCTTATTTCTTTTCAATCATACCTTCGGCAATCTTTGCTCCAAGTAATGAACTTAGAAGACCATCACCTCCACCTTTAGATTCACTACCCATAAAAACTGTTTGAGGTAATTTAAGTTTAGCCATTTCAGTTGCAACACCTACTCTAGTCTTATACTCCCATTCTGCTTTTTCTTGAGGTGTTAAACCTGCTCTAACCAACTTAGTATTTTTATATGATTCAGCATCAGCAGCCACTTTTTTAGCTTGCGATTTTAGTCTTTCAGTTTCTAATTGAATCTTAGCTAGGTTTTTATTAGTTTCCTCTTGCTTCAATTTAGTTTCAATCGCAATTAAGACACCCACTTGATCTTTTTCTTGAACTGCTCTTTCTTGTGCCTTATCTCTCTCACCTTCGGCAACAATTCTTTGTTGTGCTGCTTTAGCTGTTTCGATCATCTCTAATTCAATCCTCTTCTGTGCTGAGATATCTCTTTGCTTTTCAAGTCGCTTCTTAAATGCATCTTCTAGTTTGACTTCATCTACGATAACCTGTGATACTATGATATTATTCTTTTTAATATCATGATCATTTCTTTTAGGTTTCCCATCATCACCAAGACGTTTAGTTACAACATATCTTGTTCTAATATCTTTGATCTGTCTATCAGTCTCATTTTGCTTTATATCAACATTGAGATATGTAGTATCATTGAATTCTTTTTTCTCTACTGAATAACCACCATCCTTAAGTTGTTCATCTAATGTGATTCTAAAATCGGCAGCAGAACCTGAGATATAATCTTGTGCTGCAAACATATAACCAGTATTAATCACTTGTTCACGTACAGTAGGTACTAGTGTATTATTAACTAAGTTTTCAGGATGCCTGAATTCTTGTGCTAATCTAAGAAATGATTTTTCATCACTAGGCATCTGCATACGAACTGATACTTGAACTTCGGCAGTTACTTGATCTATAAATCTAATGGGAATCCCTCCTTTAATTACACCTTCAATACCTTCGGTTGACTCTCCTTCGTTTACTGATTTTATATCAAAGAATTTTTGCCATTCTTGTATTTTACTAAAAGGCATCATAAACTTCCATCCTTGTGTAAATTCAGCATATTTCTTACCAGTAGGACTTACAACACGATATTGGAAACCATCACGAGCATAAAATGTACTTGATGAAAATAAAATAAACGCAATACCCACTAATATAAAACCAATTGCTATTGGTCTTCTTGAAAAACTTAACAAAATAGGACTCGATTTTGGAGTCTTTACTGTTTGTTCAAGACCAAAACGGTCATCCTTAATGGTTTCTACTTTGTCTTCTGTCTGTAGATAAGGTCGCATGGCTAGGAAGACAATCCCTGCAACTAATAATAGGAAACCTAATACTGTTATCATAGTTAAATTGTTTTGTTAAAGAATTGTTAAATGTATATTAATTGATTAGTAATTGTTAATACGTAAATGTAAACTAAATTGTTGCAACAATCAAAACTTTAACTTGAAATTTTTATACTTTTCAAAATGTTTTTTTATTTTCTTACTAAATAACAATTTAACAAACCAATGATCATGGATTGAATCTAACAATTTTTCAGCTTCATACGATCTTTGTTGCAATTGTTGTGATGTGTCCATCAAGTTATTCATTTTACCTATTACAAACGTCTTTTCAAAGTATTTTTTACCCTGAAAGTCTAATGTGTGATCTTCGTATTTTTTATAGAAATCTACCATAGCCGTAAATTAAACAAAAAAAAAGAAGAAATCAAACAATTTCTTCTTGTATTATATTATCTCCAACATATGTTCTTTTCATGACAACTTTTATTTTAATCTTTAAACCATGCCATTTCCCATATATGGATGTTGGGTCATTATGGTTTTGAAAAAAGTCAATGTTTCTAATGTAACGTTTATTCATTGTATCATGGACAGTCCATTCACCATTTATTTCTTCATATGGTGACTCTACAATGATTTTAGCACCAAATGGTATCTTACCATACCATTTTCGTAATCTATCGTTCTGCCTTATTAGATTACGTGAGAGGGCTACATATCTATCACTATTAAGAGTGTTAACATCAATATGTGTATTATCTGCTGTTATTAGAGGCGTGTCATCTGTTTGTCCTTTAACTGGATGGTAAACAGTACCAACTACGTTTTCATATATTGTAATATATTCTGTTTCATACCTAACAATAGGTTTCACCATTAATCCATGTTCCTGTAAAACATTATCACCTAATGAGTTTACAAAAACCAATAATAAAAACGATATGATAACTAACGTATACTTCACAACACTGTGTGATACGAATAATATTAAAAAAGGTTACTTAAAATTCACCTTCTTTTTTATTATCATCATCCTTACCACCTCTTTTACTAAATTGCCTACCTAAATACATACCAGTTGCAGCACCAAAACTACAATAAATCACAGCATCAGGATAGGTCACATCAAACAAAGCAATTGATATAACTAAAAATGCTGAAAGTAATGAGAACCATGCAATTTGTAATTCTTTATTTTCAAGAATATCATCACCATCTTCAATACCACCTTTTATCCATAGCAAAAATGCTTTTGCAAATTTACCTAAATATAATCCAAGTCCAGCACCTAACGCTGCTATGAAAAATTTAACTATCGTTACTATTTCTATATTTTCAAACATTATTTCACCATATATTCATCTATTCTGTTCTTATCTAGGGCTGTCTCATACCCTTCTTCATACCATTCTTCCATCTGCTTATTATTAAATATTAAGCTATTATGACCTAAGTCTCTTGGTAACCATATAACTCTTACTGACACCCCTTGTTGGTTTAGTTTCTTTATTTCAAAAGGTAAAAACTCTAACTGTGTATCATACAATAGAGCATCAAAACATCTCTTGGCGTTATGTGTTAAATCTTTTATTTCACCTGTTTGTTTTTCATTTCTAGGTTTTTCCTTATGAATGATAACATCAATTTCATCACATTTTTTTTGTCTGGCTAAATAATCCAATGCAATTGGTTGAGTTAAACCACCATCAGTCCATTGTCCATTATACCATGCATCATCTTCCTTATCATACCATTTTTTATCAAGAAGAGAAAAAAATATTGGTGCATTAGCAGATGCCCACATCCAATCCTTAAAATCGTTATGATCATAATTCTCATCATTAATATCGAAATAATGTATTTTTGATGGATTTTGACGGATATTTTGTGCACCCACAGCTAATGATATTTTCTTTGATTTAATCTTATCAAACTGTTCTTCGGTGATGAACTCGTCTATTGTTTTTCTAAGTGCTTCTGAAGTACCTGCAGTTATTTCACCACTAGCTTGTTTATATAATAAATTTAATATATTAACTCTACCTCTATCATTAAAGGCACTTGGTTCATACCATTTACCTTTATCAATAATATCGTGCTGACTAACAGTAGTATATGCATTTTTCAATATATCCCATTCTTTAAGTGCAACTAATGGTGACATTAATGCACCAGTAGATACACCCACAATATGTTGATAAGTTTTATTCATTCTTGCAAGTGTACCAACACCCATCGCTCCATAAGCACCACCACCTGATATTACTAATCCTTTAAGTTTTCTCTTTTTATTCTTCATATTTTATTGTTGATAAGTTACTATCATATCATGTTCGTATGTGAAATCCAAACTGACATTAGATAAATTATTTAATTCAATATCTATTCTTCCATCACCAACAGGTGTAACCACAAAAGTTTCAATTCCATTACCTGTACCGTATTTTGTGGTAACAGGCGAACCTAATATAATTGTGGTGTTACCAGATGTAAAAGTAAATGCAAATTCATACTTCACTGTAAATGATTCACTCAATGTTGAATTGTTAACAACATTAACTAGTGTAGTTATGTGTGTAATACCATTATCGTTTGCACCAAAACTACGAGTAGTTAAACCATTATATTCTGTTTGGTTTTGTGGTGGAGAAATTCTTATAAATGCCGAAGTACCTATATTAGTAAGGTCACCGAAATTAGTACGTAGTTTTACACCATCCCTATGTTCTTCAACATGCATATGGGTTTTAAATCCATCATTTTGAAATGATTTAATTAGACCTTGATTAACTGTTTCTTGACTCATTATTTTTTAATTTTATATTAAATTTTATACCCCTAAACCATTATTTCGGTATGCGGATAAATTACTTTGATGTATTTTAGTACATATTCTATAATTAGTTGCATTATTAAGAGATACACCAATACATATGTTTGCACCACCAACATTTCCTATAGATACACATGAAATATCAGCACCACAAGAATTTTTCGTTATTTTTGGCAATCCAAGTAATTGAGTACTGTAACTACCATAGCTTATATCCCATCTATATCTCAAATCTATTTCATGTATAGATGATCTGTAAGATTCATAACTACTAGAAACATCGACAATATGTACAATTGCTTTAGCATTTTGTACACCTGATGTATATGCTCCGTAAGCACCACCACATGCACCATAATTAGAAAATCCTAGCACTTGCTCAAAACAATTACTGTAACTACTATATGCCCCATTGCTACCAAAACCATTTACTGATGTCATACCACTATTAGTGCTATAATACCCTTTTACTATACAATTATTTTCTTGGTTTATTAAATTTGAATCTTGTAAAGTTTTGGTAGTTGCATCATATTTAGGTAAGGTTTTATCTGTCAAAATACCATATAAGTCAACATTCTGCCATGTTGTACTACCGCTATCATATCTAATTACTTCACCATCAATTGGTGTGGTAATTGATGTGTCAGTAAGCCCTGATAATGAGGTTACACCACCTCCACCACCTAATGATGCTTGTGATACTTGTTTAATTATACCAGTAGTTGAATCCCTTACTAATACATTATCACTAGTAGTACCACCTGATGGTGCTGTATGTATAGCAAGATTACTAACGATTGTAGTGTCAATGTATGTATCATCTGATAAGGTTCTAAAATAACCACCAATACCAACTGAATTTAAATTACCTACACCAATACAACTAAAATAACCGCCTAATTGCATTGTGTTATCCCCAAGAGCATATGCGTATCGACCAAATGCAAATGAATAATCACCACATGCTTTAGTAGAAGACCCAATAGCCATTGAACATGCACCATATGCCTCTGTATCGTAACCAACTGCTAATGAAGACACTCCAATTGAACATGTTGCTCTAGTACCAGTACTTATTGCTACTGAGTGTACACCACAAGAATATGAGCAAGCACCGATAGCTGTTGAACAGCTTGCATATGCAGTTGAATTATATCCTAGTGCTGTTGCAGATATAGGCTGTATACTAGTATTCGTTGGTATTTTTACACAACCACCAAAAGCATTCGAACAAATACCTGCGTTACATGCTTTAAAACCAAATGATGATGAATATGGGGAATTATCGACAATACATGAACCATACCCAACTATGATTCCATTTTGTGATCCAGCTTTGAGAGTATTTTCATTACCAATAATAACTGAACAATTTGCAGTATATAAATTATTAAATATACCAAAAACAACATTATGTTCACCAGCAGCAGTTCTAAAACAGTTATCTTTACCGAAAACAAAACTATCACTAGTTAAATTTAAATTATTAACACTTAAAGCACCAGTACATGTGGCAAATTCTACATTATAACCACAAACACCAAATTGAGTATCATTAATAAGTTCACCCCCAAGAGATACAATACCACCTGATTCAGTAATACCATTATTAAATGTAAATGATGATCCACCTGTTTCGCCTGTAAATCTTCCTACAAAACCATTTTCATCAATATTTAATAGTGTAGTACCTGTACTATCTAGAACATTAGTAATATTAAATCTACCACCGATAGTATTATCACTGGAAATATCGTTATATATTCCGTTGTCTGGTGATATCCCAGTAGTTATAATTTCTTTATTTAATCTGATTTTAGGATCAATAGGATATGGTAGTCTAGAATTTGATAACTCTAAATTATCAAAAGTACTTCCAGAACCTATATATTGAATAAAGTTTGAAGTATCAACAAAATTATCTTCAACATAATCAATATTTCTAAACATTACTCTGGATTCGGTAAATACAATTGAATTATCACTAATAAAATCACCTATTTGTAAAAATCTTTGTGCTGCTAAACTTTCTTGTCTAGTTGATCTTACAATGATATCAGTAAACTCAATTCTACCAATTACTGCAGTACTACCACTACTACCTATTTTTATGTAGGAATCAGTAAGATATGCAAATAAAGTAAGATTATATATTCTAGCACCAAAGGTATCTCCCATATCAAAAATATGTGCATTAGGTGCAGCATCTTGAATACCAAAACTACCTATACTAAATGTAACAGTTTTAGACGATCCGTTTATAGTAAAAATAGGTGTATTTCTTGATCTAAATATTTTTTGTGTAAATGAAGTAACTCTATCTTTCACTAATAAAGAAAATAGTTGACTTTCACCATTTATACCACCAACAGGATTTTCACATATAATAAGTGGTTTAAAATCTCCATCAGTAACATTATTTAATGTGCTTATTAACGATTCACACTCAAATCTTACTCTCTTAGCTACATTATTATCATTACTACCTATTACATATATAAATCCACCACTACCTGTTGTAAATTCACCTTTACCAAATACATTAAGAAATGAATTATTACTAGTTAATCCAGTATTACTAAATAAATAACCATCATCAGTATATGTTACCCTAGCTCCTTCAGAGAAAAACCAAGTTACTGAGTTGATTGCTAAATTTAATGCAGTCGAATATACACCACTAGCAACATCTATTGTTATATCATCAAAATCTGGGTTGTTAGGTGTACCATTACCTATAACAGCATTATATGCAAGATCAAGTGTTCTAAATGGATTAACAACTGAACCATCACCATCATTTGGATTATTTGTATCAACATAGAATACATCGAGTGATGGTATTGTAAATTGATCAACTTCTTTAACAACACCATTACCATCTCTAACTAATGATTTATCTGATGTTGCACCACTAGCAATATTACCATATATTGTTAATTCATTAGTGCTAGTCATACCACTTATTGATGTGTCACCATCAACAATGAACTGATTTGTGTTATAGTTGAATGTGAAAGCACTAGAAGCACCAAATGTACCACCACTATTATATTGAATTTCAGTATCAGCACCTGCAGCACCTGCACTATTTGGTCTTATCGGTCTGAAAGCTATATTATTATTAGACATATGTTTCTGTATTTACTTAACTATAAATACAGCGATGATCTTATATTTTTATAATCTTTCTATATATATTTCAATATCGTGTGGTGCTACTTGGTTTCCACCAAAATAAGGGAAGAGTAAATAGTGAAATAAAAACCAATCTTTCTGTTTTTTATCTTTAGCTATTGTAAGGGTTTTCTCCTTACTCTTTTCAAGTGAAAATCTATATTCGTAGTTATCTTCGTTATCAATAATCTCACAAATAAACCATTGATTAGGTAAAAGCTCACCTAAAATATCTGCTTCATCAATCGACCTCTTAGAATCGTTATATGAGTATGTTAATATCTCAATATGTTTTTTATCAATACATCTCCAACCAATCCTAGCAGATTGATTATGATGAAATGATGTAGTTGAAAACCCATATAGTTTATTGATATCATAATTGTCATTACTATGTAAATCATAAAGACAAGACTCAGTAAAGCATGCTCTGAACTTAATTTTGTTATTAAAAGTTAATCGAAAATTAAGCCCAGAGGCACTATGTTCACCTTTTTTAATGTTGTAAGTTTTAACTGACATTATTTACTTCTTTTTATTTCGCTTCTTACCACGAATAAATCCTTCAATAACTAGATAAACATACCAAAGTAATACTGCTGGTATCATACATGCAGATATTACTCCCCACCAAGGAAGGTCTGACCATCCATATACATCAACAAAAAATGTGTAAATAAATGCAGGTGCTGAACCAGCAAATGCTATTATCATTAAATAAATTGGGTTGCGAATAATATTTTTAAAGTCCATAGTATTTTATTTGTTCATATAAATACTACATACTTCGAAGTTTCTTCAAAAGTTGGAGAGTTAAGTTCACTCGGTTCATAGTCTCCTTCTGATACCAATCCTGTACTTGGTTTGATTCAGTCCAATATTTATAATTTATTAAGAACTCATCCATTGGAAGGGTATTATATTTTAAACCAAGAAACACTGCTATTTCGTTTAAGGATGTATAATCATATCCATTGAACTTCCACAATGTCATAGTATCTAATACACATGATTCCCAAGGCTTTGAGTTAATAGCTGTTTTCAATATTTGAGGTATTGCTATTCCATGTTTCACTCCCTTTTTAATAAGATGAGGAATATCATATCCAAGTAGGTTATGACCACATAGTAATGGACTATTTACCTTAGATTCCATAGCACTTAATGTTGCAAAAACACCTTCAATAACTTCCACTTCATTATTTTGGTTATAGATATTATGAAAATTTCTCTTCATTTCTCCATTCTCATCGTTACTGATAGTGCAAAACGTTACACCTACGATTTTAGAATATTCAGGTGTTAATGCAGTATTATCTAAATATGTGTCATCATCCTCATTCTTCTCAGCCCATATATCATATTTATCTAGGTCAGCTATTTTAAATTCATGAGCACCTGAATATTCACTAACAGTGAATATCTTCATGAATAAAGTATCGTAAATTTTTGATTGGTTTAAAACGTTGCTATATAATTCCATGTTTATCTTTTTTTGTTATGAAGCATAAAGATAAATAAAAATTTTATTTATACAAAGTTTTAATTAAGAGTTGATATAGTTAACATGACATTTAAACCTCCACTTGTTTTACATATTGCAAGTCTATGTTGTGAGTTGTCATCCACACCGATAATCGCAGATTTGATGTCATGGAGTTGACATAATTGATCGTATACGTTACTATCCAAAAATACTGGATCAGTTATAACATTTTTTAATTTATATACGTAATTGAGATTAATTGGGAATTTGTATTTGTCGATTTGAATAACTGCAAGATATTTGAGTGCACTTTCTGAGGTGATACAATAGATTTTCTTTAGAACTCCAAATCTATTATTTATAAGTTTAAATTCTTCACCCTGTAGACCACCGATGTAAACATTATCACCTATCATTGCAAAATCATACATTTACCACTCCATTAAGAAATCAAATAATTTATCCCAAAATCCTTTCTTTGAATCAAGAAGAACTTTATCATAAATACTATCAATTTCTTTGTAAGTTAAAGTATTAAGTTTTTCAAGCGTACCATGTCTATCACCTGAAAGCTTTATTATTGTTTCAACTTTACCTGCATATTCTCTATACTTGGTTTCTTCTTCCTGCTCAGTTGATTCTATTTCTTTTTCAAATTCTTCACCAAGTTCACCTATTTCTTTAGCAAGTCTTTGTTTTGCACGATCATTAGTATTTTTATTGGTTCTAATATAACCATCTAATTCATTATAGAGCTGTTGAGTAGTTTTATATTCCTCAAGTTTTTTTCTACTTTCTTCGCTTATTTTAGGTGAAGTAGTTTTGGTACTCATAATTAATCAATTAATTTATCTTCTAATTCTTCCATTGAATCAGAATCATCTTTTTTCTTCTTAGCATTATCAGGAGCTTTACCCTCCTTAATTGTTCTACCTTTAGGTGGTTTAGGTGGTGTTGGTTTCTTTTTTACATCTTCCTCGTCCTGTTCATCACTCATTGATCTAAAGGACTTCTCTCGCAATTCATCAAGTTCATCTTCATATTTGGAGAACTCGTCCTGTAATTGTTTTTTTCTTTCTTCCATCAACTTATTATACTCTTCTTCCTTTTGAGCAATTTTCTCGTTAGTATCAATAATTACACCTACAAACTCAATTAAGTCATCGATGCATACTGCTTCATCATCAGAGAATACTTTCAATAGAACACCATCGTCATTCTTAGCTATCTCTTCCAGACCAACATAATCAGTTGATTTGTACACCCAAGTAGCTGGTAGTCCTATTTGTAATTCATACTTCCCTTCTTCGGTGTTTCTTTCAATTGAAAGAAGTTTTCCGTCTAATTTATCTAATATTTTTTTGATTGTTCTCATTAAAGCAAATAAGTTAAAATATAACTAACTGAACTCCACAAAATTGCTTTGTCAATTAGTCCAAGATTTAATTTTGTATTTTTATCTAATTTATAATTTCCATACATCTTAACCATTATATTAAGTGCAATAAAAATTACAAAAGATAATGAGGCAATAAAGCCAAATTGTGCAAGTTCAGTTAGTATATTATTCATAATTAATTCTTATTCAGCGTGTGTTTGTCCAGCTACTGGCTGTGGAGCAGCTGCTGATGCACCTCCTGTTACTACATCTCCTGATTCATCTTCTACCATTGGAGCTGGCTGTCCCTCAGCTTGAGGTGCTTGCTGCTCTTGTGGTGGCATATAAACATCAGTTAATGCGATTGCAGTATTACATTTTCCAATTTCAACTAAACACTCTTTAATTTCTTCCAGCCTACCTTTATATGAAGTAACATTACCATTTACCAAACGAATCAAGTCTTGTTCTAGGTAATACTTTTGATTTCTTAATTCATTTACTAAGTCAGTTCTAAATTCTGCCATTTCTTTTTTCTACTTTATAATTTATTATAATTATTTATATTTTGTTATAAATACTCCTAATTACAGAAAAGTATAAAAAAATGTAAATTTTTTTTAAATTAATAATAAACTATTGGTTGAGCATGGCATTAGACTCTCATCGAAGATTTCATATATTTGTAAAAGTACTTCAAATTTCTTTCTTTGCTTGTTTTTAGATAAGTCAAATATATCTAACCAGAACTTATGATAATATGTGAAGTCTTCAATCTTCTTCATATCATAAAACTGATCTTTGAAATATACATAGAAGTATTCAAATAAGTCATCGTTATTATAGAAGTCAATACCTTCATCTTCGAACTCTTCAAGTACCTTGCCGTAAGCCCAAGTGAAATGACCTCTTTGATCCTGTTCTGATTTAATAAATTCAGAACCTAAATATGAGTCATAGATATAGTGTAGGAGATTAATTGTAAAATCCTTGTAAAGTTCTACCCTTTCTTTAATTACGTTATGTGACTTAAATTTTCTCACTATTTCTAATTCGTATACTTCTTCATCATCTATGCTACTAAGTAGCCAATATTTAAATACTTCCATCATGCTTGGGTTAATATGTAATCTAATTGCTAAATTCTCTTACTTTCCAAGTTTCTTATTGAAATCTCGAAAAGGAAAAGCTGGGGATAAATCCCATTTAGGTCTACTTGATGGGTAGTCCCTAACGTTAGCATGATTATATATTCCTTCAAACTTACCATCTAATATCTCAGAATGGTAATTGCAATCTTTAATGAAATTCATTTCTATTTTATATTTATCACACAAATATTTTACCAACCATTCGCTGGCATCAATTTGCTTTTTAGAGTAAGGTGCAAACCACTTATAACCTCTCCATCCATCCTTTACGAATATTGGTTCATCATCTGGTCTATTGTATTTAATTGCTTGTTTACCTGAATACCAATAGAATTTTCCATCTTCCTCCTTGGTCATACTACCTTCGTTACATAACTCAATCCCAATTGATTGTTTATCCAAATAGTTCTTCTTTGATCCCAAGCCTAAATGATAAGCCCACATGACAGGATCAAAGTGTTGGTATATGTTACCATCATAATCAATAGAAAATGCAGTAGCGACCTTCGCACGTCCGTTATCTTCACCCCAATAACTCTTCCACCAGTGGAAGTGATTCATAGATGGCTCACCTCTTTTAACAGTCCATCCATTAGTGTGATGTAATACGATATTTTTCTTCGTAAATGGTTCAGGTTCATAACCTGCAGTAGTTAAAAGATACTTGGTATCATTAATACAATCAGGTGTTTCATCTGTTTTAAGAAGAACAGCCCAAGTGCCTTTACCTACAATGCCATCAACAATTAGTTTATTTTTTTTCTGAAAAGCCTCAACAATATCCTCAGTACCTTCTCCGAAGATACCATCAGTAATTAAATCGAATCCTTTTTGACTTAGTAGAAGTTGTAATGTCTTAACTTCTGAACCTCTGTCTCCTATTTTAAGTGTTTCCATACTCATATGGTTTATTATAAATACTAAGTCTGATTTTTAAAACCTATCAAGACAAAAAAAAAGGTGTCAAATTTGACACCTTTATATTATTTTATGCTTCTATATGCTTAGAATCCACGATTCTTTTTTGTTCCATGAGTATTCACATACTTAGATGGTTTATATCCCCATAGCTTTTTCATCTTTTCTAAACCTTCATTCATTGGTTCTTGAGTCTTTTCTTCACCTTCAGCCATTAATTGTCTACCTTTATTAACGGCAACCACAGGTGTAAGTGCTTCATTTGATTTGTCTAAATAAAACTCAAAATTATTCATCACATTTCTCATATCTAAATTTTCATGCATATCTTGCATATAGGTATTACCGAGACCATCTAGATTTAACTTCACGAAAGACTCATTAATTTCATCAACCCTTCTAGTCTTACTAATATTGAAGTTGACAAATTGATTCTGATTATTCTCATCACGGTATTTTCCAGTAATTACGTTTTCAGAAATATCTGCCATTTTTTTCTTATATTTATCTTCATCTTGAACAGGTTGTTCATCTTTATTATACATAACCTGATCATTACGTTGTTCAACTTTTTTTCTACCTAAGTCATAGTATTTCTCACCCATGTCTTTCTTGGCTCTTTCTTCGAACCTTTCACTTGGTTCTAGATCATAGTCAAGTGCTTCCATACCATATCCTCTATTAAGAGCAACTTCTTCCTGCTCTTCTTTGGTACGGTTACGCTTAGGAATCTCGTCATTACTATCATTAGTTGAATTACCTTCATTATCAAATGATTCACCATCATGCTGTGAAAGCTTATCCTTCTCAATATCTTGAGATAGTTCTTGAGGATCATCAATATCTGTGTATTGATCAGATGCGGTTTCAGCTTGACCTTGATCTGCAGCGATTTCAGTGCTGTTACTATCCTTCATTTCACCTTTGAAGTTCTTCTCATTGTCCTTTCGAAGTCTATCAAGATTCACCATTGATGGGTGTTTAGTATCCTCAGATAATTCCTCACCATTCGAAATCTTTCTAAGTGATTCCATTAAATCATCCGTTTCTTGTAATTCTTTATCATATTTCATTTTCTTCTTATTTAATTTCTTTTGGTAATCTTGCTCTCTTTTCTTTCGAGTTTCTAAATTAAACTTATCTTCTTTAGGTTTTTTCTTACTTTTATTCTTATCTACGCCAACCTCTTTTTTCTTGTTATAATAAGTATCTTTCTTTACGCAATTTGGATCATCCTCGTCCTCTCTATCAGGATTAGGTATCTCACCATCACGACATTTCTTATTTTCTTCCATCATTGGAGGATCAACGTCTGCCATAGTAGCAGCCATTGAATCTGGTTGATCATCTATTATACTCTCACCCATCATTTCATTTTCATATGCATGATATAATTGGTCAACAACTTCTTCAGGCATAGCAAGAAACGCTTGCATTTCACCACCTAATGTTTGAGTTAAAAACTCAGCTTTTTCTTGGTGGGTATGCAAGTGATGTTCTTCTAGTGCGTTAGGAACTATTGAATCATCATGATTATCTTCATCAATAGGTACACAATTAGGAACTTCTTTACCGTTCTTATCTTTCATTCCCACTTGCTTATAACCATCCCAACATGGATCATCATCCTCTTGTAAGGACTCATAAATTAATCTAAATGTATCTGGGTTAGTTAAATATGATTCATCAATAATTTCACCATCAGGATATACTGGCTTTTTAGAATGTCTTGCTTTACCTTGTGCAAACGCATATGGTGTTTCATATGAACCTGAAGATGAAGATGTTGTAGTTTCATCTATTTCCTTACCCTCATCATTTTTCTTCTTAGCAGGTATATTATCATGCTTCGTTGAAGCGAAATCTTTTAAGTCTTCCATTGACATACTATCAGCCAATTCTTTTACTTTATCGGTGGGATCATCCATCTCACCCTTTTTATAGGCATAAGCCATACCAATTAATTTTTGTTGTGATTCTGATTCTGCTTTTTCGTTTAATGTTTTTTTATTTTTCATTGATTCATACATTATTTCGTCATTGTCATTATGTGCATCAAAACCTGCTTTAGCTGCATATGCTCCCGATGAAGCAGCACCTGTTGTTTCATCCACATCATTATCCCAATCAGGTTTAGTATTAGGAGTTGTTGGATAGTGTTTCTTTTCAATACGATGATTCATATATTCTCTATCGTTCTCATCACCATACCCATCTCTTCTATTACCATTATTATCAGTCATCTCAGTAATATCTGGATCGATATCATCTGATTGAACACCTGTTAATGAATTGTTATGTGTAACAACCTCATCAACATCCTTATCATCTTTTTTCTTATTCTGCTCTTGATCACCATCACTCTGGAGTTTGTTGATACCAGTTTTATCTCTTCTCTTTTTTTCAACAGGAACAGCAGATTTATACTTGGCTAAGTACTTGACACTATTAAGAACATACTCATTGAAGATGATATTCATAATGGTTTCATTATAATGATAACCATATTTTTCCTCACCATCTTCTGACATCTCGTTATATATAGCAGATAATTTTTGATCGTCATGAACCAAACCTTCCATTTTAGCTAAATCCCAAATCTGCTTTTTAAGTGACTTGGTTTTCTCATTTAATATTTGATCTACTTCTTGTAATGCAACATCATTTCTTCTCATTGTCTGAGTGAAATCCTTTTCGAATTCACCACCATGTTCAGTAGTATCACTTTTATCAAGTGTTGGTTTAAATTGTTTTTGTGAAACATCTATATTTGACATTATTTAATATCCCCTTTCCATACATTTCTTCTGACCCATAAAAATTCGGCAAGTTTTTCAATAGCTTGCTTAGAGATTTCAATCACCTCTTTTCTAGGATCACTATTATTTTTTTTGATTGATTTACCAATCTCCTTCTCCAAGTCTTTAGACATGAAGGACTTAATTTCGTCTTTGACGATTTTTTCTACATCGGATTTAGTCAATTCTTTAGCCACTTCTTTTATAGATAAATACTTACTAATTATAAAAAACCATAAAAAAAGCAGCATGGATATCCACACTGCTTAATTCATTCTCAGTTTTAATTACTTTTTATTTTTTCAACCTATCAATTGTATCACCAACTTTATCTTTATAATCCTCTTTCCATAGCTTATATAAAATTTCCCAGTTTTTCCCTGTGAAGAATCCAAGGCAAGCCCAGAATATAAACCACTTACCTAATATAAATCCTGCAACAGCTATTGCTAGTACTACAACCGATGTAAATCCGTTCTCTTTGAAAAATGCTTTTAATTTATCCATAATATTTTCTTTAATAAATGTTAATATGTGTCTGGTTTATAAATACTCAAAATCACATAAAAAAAAAGCAATGTGCAAATAATGCACACTACCTTGTAACCGCAAAGCACGATACATATCTTGACATACCGTGCTTCGATCTCCTTCTTCCTAATGGTAAGATGAGCACACAATCTTAATTGGTAACGGCTGCTCCTATAGTAAAGCCTGCAGCCCCAACTAAGATATATTTTCCATTTACTTTAATCCATTTCCATGATTTCTGCCAAAAATTTGGATCAACAACATCCTTTTGCAATTCAGGTATGGTATAACTTTCAATATTATTTACTTTGTAAAACTTATTAGTATTCTGTACTGTAAACGATACTGGATAATCTTTTCTTTCATTTCTATCCCAATTGAAACTAATTGTTTGAGTATTCGGGAAATCTATTCTGTTAAAACGAATTTCAGGGTTAATATCTATTGGATTCGGTCTCACACCTAATATATCTAAGTCGTAGATGAAATGTGAACCAGTATCTGTTTCAACAAAACTAACCATATTTTTTAGAGTATCTACATCAGTAGCTCCTGCTATGAATGAGTTAAGTGAATCTATCAATGACTCATACTCTATTCTTGCAGCAGCAAATATTTCTCTATCATTCTTCCATTCTTTATTGAGTTTCTTTATGGTCTGTAATAAATCTCTCTGATTTTCATTAAGACCAGTATTCTTTTCAAGAAGATCATCTACATCACCTTGAAGTGTTCTCTTCTCAGCAACCAAGTTACCACTCTTGGTTTCGAAAAACTCTACACTATCCTTTAATGCTTCATTAAGTTTAACTTCACCCTCAAGTTCTTCACTTAAATTAGTAGTTTTGGTATTATATATATAACCACCAATACCAAGTACCAACAGAAGTACTACAATAATAATATTCTTAACACTAGCATATTTTTTTATGTTAGTAAAGACTTTCTCTCCATTCTTCATAAAACTCCTTATAAAAACTTTTTAATCTTTCGATTATTTCATTATTCTTTTGATCGGCTTTAAAGTCAGGTGTTGCAGTCCAGTCGATACCACTCATATCTTCTGTCTTACCTACCTGTAAACTGAAAGTGATTACACCATCAATACCGCCACTTAATATAAATCCAATTGGATTACCATCTGGATTATTATATTGCTTAAAATCTTCTAGAGAAACATAAACATCTTGGTCTTTGAATGCATTCTCAATTTTCTCCTGTTGATTTTGTTTATCAACATCAGTCATATCTTGTACGTCAAAATCAAGCTGTTCAGTCTCGTTCATTTTTCTTGCTCTCTTCAACATTTGTCTCATGTCAAGAAGAGGTGATTTAATCTTTTCCGATTCCGTAACAACTTCACCATTTAGGTATTGTCTCATTTTTTTTAGTGAGCTTCTAACGTCTTTGTTTGCATCCATGTATATAAATACTATTTCTTTTTATTTAGGTTACCTAACATACGATCTAATTTACTCACACCAATATCGTTCATATATTCATCAACATAATCAATATCAAGTGACCATTCTATTTTTGAACGTACATCCCATTGATTCCATTTCTCATTGAGATGCTCTGATAATTCCTCATCATTCCATCCGTTAACCTTCTTTAAATGCTTACGAACAATATCCTCATCACCTTTTATCTGTGATAATCCAAAATGTTTAGATTTGTGACACATAGGACACAAAGCAATAAATCCTTCTAATGTCTGGTTTCGCTCTTTAATATCGAAATCCCATATCTCATGACATTCAACATTATGATTGAAATTTTGGTTCTTACCGTTATCACCACAAATCTCACAGCTATCACTAGCCTCATCATAACACTTCTTACGTATCTTATCCCACTCATTCTTACTAACCTCACTACGAACATTAGAATAAAATGAGCTACTTGGTATTAGTTCAATTTCAAGTTTACCCATAATTGATATCTATTCCGATCTCATCTAGAAATCTTCTAAAATTAAAGTGAGGACTTAAATCATCAAAATCAATATCATAATTGCTTCTGGTTACAATACCTTGAAAATTTTCAGTTCCTCTTTTATATACATTATATCCTAGACTATCCAAAACTATATCATGTTCATCACTAAGATGCTTACATAACTCTACTGTTGACTTGAATTGTTCTTCTGTATAAATCTCCCAATATCTACTGCCTTTCCATTGTTTTTCAAACACCAAATCATCATCACACACTTCCATAACCCAATTATACCATTCATTGGTCTGATCATCATAGAATAAACTACCCATGTTTTCTAACACTATGGATATTGAATGTTTATCAACATTCTTATTACCCATGAAATCACTATAATATTTAGGATCGTAGTGTTGATATACATAACCTTCTCTAGTAATACTATATGTACACCATTTTTTTGTTTTACCAAAAGACTTCTTAGTTAAACGCTTGATGTGATTACCTTCACTGCGAAGACTACCTGCCAGAATAATCTGATTTTTCTTATTCTTGCTTTTATAGTAGTTTTCACCAGCTATCTTATATTTTTTCTTATCAATTTCCATTAATCAAGATCGATCTTTTTTTTGAATTTATCTATATTATTTTTAATATAGTCTTCTACCTCATCAGCAGGAATATTCCCAACATCAATAGTAAATATTTGTTTCTCTATCTTAGACTCATTTATCTCAATTTCTACACCTGCTTCATCTAATTTTTCGTATGATACTTTAAACTCATCACCATATTTCTCATCTTGGAAATTAGGCTTTTTACTACAAATCACTTTCTTGATACCAGAGTTAATAATTAATCCTGAACATCTAGCACATGGAAATAAATTAAGAAATATGGTAGTATCTTTAGTACCAGCACCACCAACTCTCGCTGCATTCACAATTGCATTTTCTTCTGCATGTACCGTCCAATCATACTTGGCTGGTCTGTCATGTCTTTCCTCGATGTTATCATTAACCCCAGAAGGAAATCCATTATATCCGAAAGATACTACTCTATTATCTGCATCAACAATAATAGCACCAACGCCTCTAGATTTATCTTTACTCCACTCAGATATGTATGATGCTAATTCTAAATACCTTTTTTTCCAATTAACTTTTTCTATCATTTACTTATTAATTTATTATAAGCTTCCATAAAAGCTTCCTCTGTTGTTATAAACTTTCTAATATGATTTTTCTTCGGTGATAATTTATATCCTATTTTTTCAAAAAAATCCATATCATTTAAACCACCACTTAAACATGCAATATTATTAAAGTGACCATTTATAAACCCCACTGGTAATTCAACCTCATCAGTTATCTCACCACCAAAAACCAAGTCAAACATTATGTGATCCTCATCAATATATTCGGGTAAAACAGCTTCCAACATTTTATCGTCCTTAGTTGGCTGCCATTTAATATTAAATTGTTTGGCAGTATCTTGTAATGTCTTAAAAGTTTCATCAGCTACTTTCATATTTTCTTTTATATTTAATTTAACATCACTTTCATTAATATTAGGTTGTGCTTGTAATGGAGTTCGAGCATGATTAAAACTAACATACCCTGCTTTTAGTATACTACCTACTGCTGTAACTCCAACTAGTTCTGCTGCTTGTTTACCCATGTTAGTATACCTTTCAGCACTACTCTTACGTTGTTCCTCCAAGTCAAACTTCTTCCTCATCATTTGAGCAAGCTTACTATCTTGACCACGTTGCTCTTTAGCATTAGCTTTCATTTCCATGTATTCTTGAATTCTAACAGCCTTTCTTTCAAAAGATTCTACAATATCATTATCAATTCTACCTTGAAACATATGCAACCTATCTTTCTTTTCATCCAATATTTTTTGGATTTGCTCAAGTTTAGCATCACTCCTTTCTTGAAGTTGCTTGATTTTATTGGCATTATAATCCATATTCTGATATCCCATGTTTATGATAATTTTTCAATAATACGAATAGTTTCATCAAACTTATCTATTTTCCTAAGAGCTTCCTCATAAGTAACAGCAGTATATGTTCTATTACCTTTCGTCTTGAAAATACCCATATATTTAGTTTCACTTAAAAATTCCTCAACAAATTTATTTGCAGATTGTATCTGGCTTTTTTCTCTAACCAACTCTTTTAGTTTACTAACACCCATGATCGCTTGACCTGATGCTACAGTACCCTCCTTATAGATAAATTTTAGAAGTTTCTGATATCTTTCTCTTTTAATGATGATATCTTCCATATCCCCTTGATTTATTTGATATACATTATAATCATAATATTGTCTAAAGTAGACACCTAAAATGATTATGAATTCAATCGATGTTGAAATTAACAAAAATAAATGAATATTCCCAATATCCTCATCATTATTATTTGCTATTTCTTTTTTCAAATTACTTTCCAATTGAACCAATTCATTGTTAAGCTTATCATCAAGCTTATTCAATTTAGCTTCATTAGTTTCAATAGCATCCATGTTGGCATCAACAATATCCTGATATCCTTTTCTTGTTGTTCGATAATTAAGAGGTGTATCAGCAATCAAATCTCTTAATTCCGAATTGTTCTCCCTTAAGGATTCATTATCATCCATATAGGTCTGTCTATAACCTCCATACACTTCATTAAGTGAATCTCTCTCAGTATTTATAATTTCCTCTACAGCAATATTCTTCGTTTTGCTAGTACTAGCAAAATTCTTAGCACCATTTAATGAGAAGTAAAAACTTGCACCAATAAGCCCAGCACCGAATAATAACCATCCTAAAAAATTCTTAGTGATATTATAATTATTCTTAACCAAATCAAATGACAAGTTACCTAATATTTTTCTTTTAATAACCTCAAATATTCCAAGAACCAATACTGTAAGAAATCCAGCAAAATATATTGCTGATTCACCACTGGTAAGATTAGCACTTATGGCTTTATAGAATGCTGGATTCACAAGAAAATATGCAAAGAATATCGATCCAATATTCCCAAGAAATGAAAGGAAGAAGAGTGTATTATTAACACTCTTATTCTTCCCTTCGAAATTTTTACTTTTTATTCGCTCTCTAAGCTCACTGTATTTTTTAACCTCCATATACATCTAAATATTTTAAATATTTTCTATTTAACTTTAAATCACATTCGTCATAAATCCAATCTAAAAACTTTTTTGTTTGAATATTACCATATATATTTAATCTACTGATATTATTTATA
>Ga0306906_1000142_pt1 | contig 36372 bp, 40 predicted proteins | sample AntRauTorcE11897_FD_190405 | JGI IMG/M metagenome (GOLD analysis project Ga0306906, IMG submission 190405) | Saline lake microbial communities from Rauer Islands, Antarctica - Metagenome Torckler E11 #897 (v2) (version 2) | ecosystem: Environmental > Aquatic > Non-marine Saline and Alkaline >...
TAGAAGGGAAAACAAAAGAAGAAATTTACCCTATGGTTGCAATGAACCCTATCGATGATTGGTTTGTTGAGGAAGAGGAGGAATTATAATGAAAATTAAAGAAGGAAGAAAGTATATATCTAAACACGGTAACAAAGTAGAAGTACAAGGCGTACATGAAGCGGGGATTTTTTACAGGTCGTTGGAAGGAAATCGTCTCGTTAACGGAGTTTCGACAGATGAATTCCGAAAAATATTTAAACCTATTACAACACACGAAGTGTTCAGAGTTTGGAAGTTTTTGGAGGATGATATGCTGACATCCAAACAAAAAGCAACCTGGATACTTCAAGGATGGCCACAAGAATTAGACGGTAAAACAGTAGAGGAGATGTATCTTATGTTTATAAACCTCTATGTCAATAAGGATTGGTTTGTTGAGGAAGAGGTGGACGAATGTTACTTAAAATAAAAGAGGCAACCCAATGAATATATTTGATGTATAAACAATTATGAACATTACCCACATATTAAAATAAAAATAAGTGTATAGTTAAAATAAGCCTTCTGAAATTTGCAAATTATATAATTTTTTGTTATAATATATATAGAATAAGAGATAAAACTCTTATTAATAAGGAAGAGCTACGGTTCGTCCAATTAAAAACAATTGGGGCAATTTATGTGCGCCCACAAAGTATAATATAAAAGAGTAAACCTTATTAATGCAACTGTGATGACATGTCCTTCACAGCCAAGTACGGCGTAAGCCCGGGGTTAAAGTCCCCAAACAATATTATATAAGAAAAAAGGAAAGGAAAAGAAAATGGAGTTATTGAAGTATTTTGTATTTTCAGATGTTCATGGAGAGTACACAAAGTTAATAAACAGTCTAAGAGAAGAAGGCTTTGATGTTTATAATCATAATCATATTCTGGTGTCTTTAGGAGATTCTTTTGATAGAGGAAGTGAAAACAAAAAACTGTTTGATTTCTATAAAGTTATGTTAGAAAAAGGCAGGCTTTTTCACATTAGAGGGAACCATGAGCAACTATTACTTGACTACTTAGATGGAATGAGCGATGGGACTTTTGATGCTGTTAACAACGGAATGAAGACAACTATTATGGAATTTGCAGAAGTAAATGGGATTCAAATTAATAAAGTTACTGGTATAGGTCATTATAGGTATTTGATTAAGGAAAGAAACCCTGAACTTATAAAGTTTTTAAATGACACAAAAGACATATTCAGAATAGATAATTTTATACTAACGCATGCTGGGTTTACTGATAAGAACTATATGGGTGTGTATATTGTTGACAACTGGACACGAACTGATAAGTTTTTTGAAAGATTTAGAAAAATTCAGAAAACTCATAATGTGTTTGTAGTTGGTCACTGGCATGCAAGAGGTCTTAGAAAACAATTTTCATATAAAAAAGAAGAACAGGGAACTACAAAAGGTAAATACTTTTTGAAAAACTTTATGGGTATAGATGGTGCTGTTAATTTGCCACAAATTGATAGAGTTCCAATATTAATTATAGAAACAGACCATCAAATAGAAGCTTTAGATAAAAGTGTAACACTAAATAAATTAGAACCACAATTATTTTAATAAGACAATGTAGCCTCAATCTATATTGGGGCTGTTGTTTTGTCTACAGGAGGAGCAGATGTTATTAGTTATATGTGGTTATAGTGCTTCTGGAAAAGATACATACCAGAACTGATTGTTAGATAGAAACCCCTCAATGAGAAGAGCGGTTTCATATACAACAAGGCCAATTAGACCTAATGAAAAAGAGGGTATAGAGTACTATTTTACAGATAATAATTCCTATATGGAATTAGAGAATAGCGGAAAAATACTATCTCATAGATCTTATAATACTTATGAGAATGGAAAAGTTGCTGTTTGGCACTATGGGTTGCCAAAGAGCGAAGTTAAAGACAATACGATATTTACTACTATACTTGATCATGAAGGCGCTAGAAGGGTATTGAACAAATTGGGAAAAGAGAGAGTTAAAATAGTTTACCTTGAAGCAGAAGAAGATGAGCTTTATGAAAGAAGTAAAATGCGTCAAGATGAACATAGAGAGTTTGTTAGAAGAATGGAAGATGATAAAATAAAATTTAAAGGCGTAGGTAATGTTGCAGACCTTATGCTAAGAACAGATACAGATAGGCATGGCAGAAACCTATACAAAATTGAAAAACTGCTAGGGGTGAACAAAAGATGTTTAGAGATAGATTAAAGAAAATACAAGACGCAGCTTTTATGGCGCTTACAGTTCAAATAGGAGTTATTATTAACCTAGTTGTAATGAATTTATTATTTGATTTTGGTTGGCAAATATGGTCTTTTGGTAAATATTTACTAGCAATAAATCTTGTAATAGCTACTCTTTATGCTTGGGCTTGAACAATGGTTATATATTTTGACGCACAAGTTGAAATGAGCAATATGACTAGAGAAGAAATTGAAGAAAAAAGAGAAGCAAAGTATAAAGCAAAAGAACAAAAGAAGCAAGAAAAGATTAAAGCTAAAGAAGAACAAAAAAAAGCTTATAAGGGAGTAGAAGAAAAGGCTTTTGATAATATAAATGATTCTAGAGAATCGGAGTAGATATTCAATGCAATGGTTAGCAGAAATAATTGAGGTATTTACAAAGCCTGTTTATTGGCTTAGTTTACTATTCTCTACTTCTATTGTAGTATTTTCGGTTTCGTGGATTTATCACGGAATTGTGAGTAGTGAAATAAAGAAAAGAGGAATAGAGTATGGACAAATCGCGGTAAATAAAATAAGCCGCTTATCAACAGCATTAATGATATTATCAGTTGTAAGTTCAGTAATTGCAATTTTAGTATTATCATTAGGATAAATTAAAACAAAGTTGTTTAGCGACAGCTTTATTTTTTTTAAGGAGGTGAATTTTATTCCAAGAAGATGGAAGAACACAGAAGGCAACGGTTTTGACTCTGAAAGAAAAGAGAAGAAGAACTTATCAAAGTTAATGAGAGAGTTGAGAGAGATTAAGAAAGAGCAAAATAATAAAAAGAAGAGCAAGAAAAATCAAAAAAATCATAAATCGAAATAGTTGAAAAAAATCAAAATTCTTGTTATAATTATTATAGAAATGAAGAAATATAGTATTTTTTATTCATGCTATGAATTCTCATAGTATGAGTAAAACATATTATAAAGGAGAGATTTAAAATGAATGAAGAAGAGTGTAAAGAGTTTGAAAAAGAAATAAATGAGGTTTATAATATTTTAGAAGCTAACCTCACTATAACTAATCAGAATACCACAAGTTTAATAAATGAAATTAACAGTTTAAAAACTAGTTTAGCGTTTTTGAAACTTGGCTTTGTTCTTATTGCGGCCGCCATTCTTGTTATTGCGCTATTGTTTGCGTAGGTGATTAGATGGTAACCGCTTTTAAAACTATTAAAAACCCTTATGTTTTTATTGTTGATACTGAATATGACAAGAACGGCTTAATGCAATTCGCAGGACTTCTTTTTGAACAAATTGACAAAGATAATGATATTTATCAATTATCCGTTAGTATTAATACTTATATTAAAAAGGATGCGGTCGACTATTATGCTCATAAATTCACAGGTATAACCAAAGAGTTTCTTCAAGCTGAAGGTGTCGACATTGAAGGGTTTGATGATATCTTGAACGAAATTTTCAGTGATATCGAGGAAAAAGATGTTATACTTGTTACACATGGTGTTAAAAATGATAGAAAAGTTCTTAAAGATGCGGGTTTAACGTTTTTACCTGAACACTCATACTGCACCTACAAGAACTCTAAGAAACTTTTAAAAAGAAATAAAAAGCTTAAACTAACAGATATAGCAAATGAGTCAGGCTTCTTTCTCGGTGATAGAAAGCACGATGCCTTCTTAGACGCTTGGGCTACTGTTTCAGTCTTTTGCTTTTTAAATAAAATTAAATTTGATAATTAGAGGTGTGTTTTATGATACTAGCTATGAAAAGAATTGAAGATGTTTTTGATAAAGACAAGACTATTGAAGCTATTAAAGACTCAGAGACTAATAGGGAAGTTATTTATAAGTTAGACTCTAGGCTTATTAATCTAAATGGGGAAAAGCTATTAAAAGATTTCATAGAGCGGTATCATATAGACATTTCACATTATGTACCCGAAGGAAAAATTAGGTGTAATTCTTGTGGGAAAATCAAACCTAAAAAGAAATTTGATTTTATAAACAAAAGGTACACAAAGATTTGCATTAAATGCCGTAAACAAAGAAAAGAAAACTATGTAAACGGGATTTACATCGGCGGGATTCTATAAAATTGACTTTTTACAAAAATTATGATATTATATGTATAGAATAATAAAAAAATGGAGGAAATATATGAAATTTTTAGACTTAAAAGAAAGAAAGATTATAGAAACAGGTCATTATCACAGAGAGGTTGTTAAATTGAAACTTTATTCTCTATTGGATTATAAGTTTAGTAAATTTGTTGACATTTTACAGGCGTCAATTGATAATAGACTTAGGTCAGTTGATTTAGAAAATATAGAAAAGCCTGTACTTTTTAAATTCTATACTGATTTGGATACAGATAATTTAATGATTATGAGAGACCAAATTATTGAAGTAACAACAAGAGTCATTATCAAAGATAAAGTGCACTATAAAAATGAAGAAAAAATATTAGGTTTACCGGAAGCTTTTAATGAAGTTGACATCCTAAGAGCGGCGATTCTTGAGCTAATTAATTACAAACTAAGAACAGAAGTAATTACTTTTGAATTTATTAATAAAGATGGTGAGGCGATTGCAGGATTATACTAAAATAGATGTGTATTCTGATGGCGCCTGTTCACAAAACAATCAAAAAAATTGGTGTGGTGGATGAGGCGTCTATGCAAAGCATTTAGATAAAATTATAAAAAAATATGGTTCAGACATGAGCACAACTAATAATAGAATGGAGCTTAAGGCTTTTATAAATGGGATTAAAGAGGCTATAAAATTAAGAGATAACAACGAAGAAATTGTTATCAATACCGATAGCGCATACATTTATAATTGCCTTACTAGAGGTTGATATGAAAAATGGCGCTCAAATGGTTGGAAAACGAGCAAGAAAACTCCAGTTAAAAATAAAATGTTATGGGTTGAACTCATAGACTACTGAGAAAAGATACCAAAACTATCAGTTAATAAAGTAAGAGCACACAGTAATAGCTATGGTAATGCTGTAGCAGATCAGTTGGCTGTAAAAGGAAAAAAAGAAGCTTCTGATTTAGATGCCTTAGAGAAGCTATACGACTATTTAGAATAAAGAGGGATAATATGAGAAAGATTTTATTACTAGTACCAATGAACTTTGATGACTTTTATGAGTATCAGAGTGAAATAGAAGAAGGATTTAAAAATAACCCTTTTTATGTTTATTTTAGCCCAAGCTTCTTAACTAACAAAGATAGAAAAAAGCCAGAGTCTATAACCAACAAATCTTTTATTTTAGAGTTAATTGCTTCTGTTATAGCAATTGATGATATGAATTTCAATGCAGCATATGAATTTGGTTTAAAAGAAAATCAAACTATGACACATGTTGGACCTGCTCCAAAGAGTTTAGAATTTGATGAAATATATACATTACACTATGATATAATAAATGAGCAAGAAGCTTTTTACGATTACTACATTAAACCAAAAACAAAAGAGATTGATATATACAAAAGCGAAGATGCAACAGAAGACTTTAAAAGTATTGATAATTTTCTTATGTTTATAAAGGAGGCACCAAATGTATAATAAAAAACAACAAATTGCAATAGATTCAGAAGAAAAACAAATAGTAATAGTAGCGCCTCCTGGATCAGGTAAAACAACTACAATGTCTGGAGCTATAGAGCATTACCTAGAAAAGCATAATCCTGAACATGTTATAGCTGTAACATTTACGAAAGTTGCTGCGGCTGACTTAAAAGAGAAAGTTTTTAATAACAACGTTGTTCACACAGCAACTATCCATAGTTGGAGTTTTAAAGAATTAAGAAAACTAGCTGATAAATATAATTTTAGAGCTAAGATATTACAGGAAGATCAAATTATACAAATGTTACAACCTATGATGCGCGCTTATGAAGTTAGTAAGTATGCTAAATGAAAGGTGTATCATTTTGTTATGGGTAATTATAATATAGATGTCCCTGATTATATGAAACAAAAATATAAAGCTATTGCCCTACGATATAACAAAGAAAAAAGAAAAAGACATCTATATGATTTTACAGACTTGCCTTTATATCTATATGATAAGCTAAAAGAACACGATGAGTATATTAAAACAGAAGGCCTTTTTGTTGATGAGTTTCAAGATGTAGACCCAATACAATTGAAAGTATTTAACAGAGTTTTTAGTGAAAAGAAATTTTTTATAGGCGATCCAGATCAAGCAATATACATATTTAGAGGGGCTAGCTCAAAAATATTTCAAGAACTTATAGATTTTAAAACTTATAGTCTAGATGTTAATTATAGAAGTTATCAAACAATTATTGACTATGCAACTTCTTTTAAAAAGAGCGCATTATTTAAAATTGATAATGGTATTCCTTGTATGCCTGGTGATGTGGAGAATGTTTTCAAATCACACATTAAAAGCTTTAAAGGTAAAGGCGGAACTGTAATTGCTCAATCTAGTACGTATGATATTGAAGAAGTCTATAAAGACAATATTGATCAGAGAAGGTCTAAAATGATTATTAGAGAGGAAATACAAGATAAGGAGCCTAGAATATTATGCAGAACGAATAAAGAGGTTAAGAAGTTAAAAGAGTTTGGTTATGATAATGTTTCTACAGTTCACCAAGCAAAAGGTTTAGAATTTCAAAATGTTATTTTAGTCAATTATCCTATTGTAGAGCCTGAAGATGTAAATATATCATATGTTGCACTAACTAGGGCCGAAAACAGACTTTTAATTTTTAATTTTGACGAGGTTTACGAAACAATGAAAATGATGAAGAGGTACTTTGAGAAACAAAATACTATAGAGTCAGTATTTTAAGGAGAGGTTAAATGGTTAACTTAGAAGAATACAAAAGAATGAAGCCAGGTAAATATTGGAAGTTGCCTAAAAATAAAAAAGATCAAATTGATAAATATCTAAATCATGAAAGTTATATACCTATGGTTAAATATGACGGGTATTGGTCTAGAATTATTGTAGAAGAAGACGGAATTCTAATACAAAGTAGAGGTATTAGTAAAGTAACGGGCAAGTATGGGGAATACCAAGAAAAAATTCCGCATATTGTTGATGAGCTAAAGCAAGTACCAACTGGTACTGTATTATTAGGAGAGCTTCATTACCCAGATCTAACTAAGACTCTTCAAGATGTTGGAACTATTTTAAGGTGTAAACCACCAAAAGCCGTAAAAAGACAAGAAAGAGATGACAAAAAGTTAATGTTGTCATTGTTTGATATATTAGTTTTTGATGGAGTTGAGCAGCTTAATGCGCCTTTTGAAACAAGACTAGAGCTTCTTAGTAACGTTTTTAAATATTATGACACAACCTATGTACAGCTTGCATCATACAGAAACCCAGGTAGTGGTGAAGAGCTTTTAGGTAAAGTATGGGAAGCTGGTGGAGAAGGCATTATTCTTCTTAAAAAAGACTTGCCATATAATATTGGTGGTGCAAAGGCATGGCACAGTATAAAAGTAAAAAGACAATTAGAAGATTTAGAGGCGCCTGTTGAAAGCGTTATAGAGCCAGAAGAATTTTATAAAGGTAGTGAATTAGATTCTTGGAAATATTGGGGATTTTATAGAAACAAAACGCTAGAAATGAAAATGGAAGCTATTGGTCAAGATGACGCAGCTAGCAAGTCAAGAAATTTATTAAAAGATTATACCTTGAAGCCAATTAGTAAATTTAAATATTATGACTGGAAAAAAGGAATTATAGTAAGATATAATAATAACCTAATTAGAATTACAAGTGGTGTTACAGAAGAAGATGGCCAGTATTTAACTACTAAAGAAGCTGAGAAACTAATTGAAAGCGGCCAGCTTTATGCTATATTTACTGGAATGGAAGTAACACAAGATAGCGTAAGACATCCAAGAGTTATTAGACTCAGAGATGATATGAATATAGAATAGTAGCCAACATGGCGGAGAGATAAAATGATTTACGATATAGTTAAATATATAGCATTTTCCTTCTTCGGCATGCTGATAGTTTTTCCAATTTCTTTTGTTGACATAGCATTTGTTAGTGAACATAAAGATGGTATTATATGATGGGTGCTTATTTTACATACAATAGTAATTATATTATCAGATACTCTTGCCGCATTTATAGGTTATTCATTTAGTGAAAAACTAAAAAGGCTTTTTGTAAGAAAGAAAAAGAAAAATGATATTGAAAAATCACATAAAAGAATAGAGAAATGAGGAACATTTGGTTTTTATATGTTTGCGGCCAGCCCTTTGCCTATTACAATTGCGGTATACTATGCAGGGGCAATTAAGTATAAGATAAGACCATTCCTTATTGCTGTTTTCTTTGGCAGACTAACAAAATATATTATCTACTCTGCTGCAATATACTATGGAATAGAGATTATAGAATATATAAAACCATAATGGATGGCGAGAGTCATCTTTTATTTCGGAGGTAAAAAAAATAAAAAAGATAGTAGAATACTTCACAGACAACTGTGGAGCGTGTAAAATGGTTAGAGGTGAGCTTATTGGGTTACAGCAAGAAGGTCATATAGTTGAATATAAAAGATATGAAGACTATGAAGAAGAAGCTAAAGCTTTAGGGGTTACTAGTGTACCAACAATTATATTTTTTGAAGATGGTAAAGAGTGTAATAGAGCTGTTGGTTTTAGACCAGCAAGTATGTTAAAAGATTTATATAAAGGAGGAGTAAAATAATGCAAGTACTTAAAAGAAACGGCGCTACAGAAGAATTTTCACACGAGAAAATTGCAAATGCTCTTTATAAAGTATGAAAAGAAATTGATAAACAGGTTAGTTACGAAAATTGCTTAGAACATGCAGAAGAATTGACTGAGTATTATCAAGGGCTAGAAGGCCCATTAGATATCGAAAGCATTCAAGATGATGTTGAAATGTATTTAATGCACATACAAGAATATCAAGCCGCAAAAGCTTATATTGAGTATAGAAAACAAAAAGCTTATGAAAGAGATTATCCTTGGAAAGACATGGATGATAGACAAGAGTTAGTGTTGCGAAAATATACCAAACACAATGAGAGTAAAAAAGACTTTTTACAAAGAATCTCAATAGGTAAAACTACTCTTGAAAAGATATTTAGACGTAGAGAAGCATTGTGGGGAGGGCGTATACTTTATGCGGTCGGTCGTGACGGTAATATAACTGGTTCAAATTGTTATGTTGCTACAGATCCAGAAGACTCTCTTGAAGATATTTATAGAGCAGATTATGATATTGCTAAAACCTATAGCTATGGCGGCGGACAAGGAATGAATATCTCTAAAATTAGACCAAGAGGAGCGGAAGTAAATAATGCAAGTAACACAAGCCCAGGTCCTATGGTATTTGCAGAGAAATTTTCACACACTACCTTAAATACACAACAAGAAAATAGACGTGGAGCTTTAATGCTTATTATGAATATTGACCATCCAGACATTATTAATTTTGCTACTAGTAAACTTGATTTGGAAAAAATTAATGGTGCTAATATAAGCGTTGCCCTTGGTGACGAGTTTATGCAAGCTGTAGAATCAGACGAGAACTGGAAGCTACGCTTTGAGACATATCATGAAATCATAACTAAAAAAGTAAAAGCAAGAGAGCTACTAGATGTAATTTCATATTCAGCCCATACAGTTGGGGATCCAGGAATTGTATTTATAGATAATATGAACAACTATCATATGTTAAGCGAATATGATGAAGTTAATTTTACAGCCACTAATCCATGTGGGGAACAACCTCTTATGGCAAACGGGTCTTGCAATCTAAGTAGTATTAATTTAAGCGCATTTGTCAGAAACCCATTTGAAGATAACGCTTATTTTGACTATAACAGATTTGAAGATGTGGTAAAAGAAATGACTTTAGGTCTTGATGATATGTTAGATATACTAGGTGATAGACACGCTTTAGAGCTACAAAGAAAACATGTTACGGATTGGCGTGAAATTGGTTTAGGTGTTATGGGGCTTGCTGACTTCGCCCTAAAAATGAAAAATGCTTATGGTAGTAAAGAGTTTCTTAAAAATATTGATAGTATTATGAGAGAAATGATTAATATCTCTGCACAAACTAGCGCATTAAGAGCAAAAGAAAAAGAACCATTCCCTAAATTTGATGCAGATAAAATACTTACTTCATCTTTTTCAAATGTCTTTACTAAAAGAACTAGAGATATGATTAAGGAGTATGGTTTAAGAAACAGTAGATTACTTTCTATTGCACCTACTGGTAGTATTTCGAATGTTCTAGGTATTAGCGGTGGTGTAGAGCCGTTCTATAGACTAGGCTACAATAGAGAAATCAAATCAGTAGATATGGTTTCTGATGAAACTAAAATTATTACTGTGTTTGAAAAAACACCTAAAGAATTAGCTAAGCATATGAACGTAGATCATGTAGATGATTTGCCTGAATGGGCGAAAGTAAATGCGGGCAACTTAGACTTTAATGACAGGGCTAAAGTACAGTCTACAATTCAAGCATATGTAGATACAGCTATTAGCTCAACATTTAACCTATCAAATGACACAGGAGTTAAAGATATTACAGATATTTATTTAACTGCTTGGAGGCACAGTCTAAAAGGAGCAACAGTGTTTAGAGATAATTGTGCTAAAATTGGTATCTTAACAGGGAAAGACAAAGACAAAGATAGAAATCCAGGCACTCCACCTGCTATTACACTAGAAGAATCATGGCTTAATAAAAAAACAGGAGAAACTAAAGAATATGTAAACATTCTAGAAATCTCTATGAGTGGTGCAAAATCTAACAAGATAGAAAAAGAAAGATGTCCTGTATGTGGGGACATACTTGTAAAACAATCAGGTTGTATTAAATGTAGAAACCCTGAATGTGTTTATGAAAAATGTGCAATATAGTTAAGTAAATTTCCTTAATCTGAGAAGTAATAGAAACAAGAGCAAAAATTTTATTTCTCAGATTAGAAAAATTTGACTTTTTATAAAAAATGCGGTATAATATATATATAAGTGAGGGAATATTAAATGAAATTAATAGATTTGTTATTTATAGCCAATTATTTAGTTATAGTTTTTGTATCTAAAATGCTTTTAGCAGGGATACCAAATGTTCAGATAACATTTCTCTTAATGCTTTTATTTATTGTTAATTTTAAATTTCAAAAGTATTGAATTTTTCTCATTAGCTTTGTAATATTAGAGTTTCTAGCGTGAGGCTATTTCACTTTAATATTCCCCGCGCTATTTGTATGGTTAATGTTATACATGCTGTATAAGTTATTTAATAGCAACAGCATTAACAGTTTAATTACTATAGCGGTATTATTTACACCAATTCATGCCTTAACATATGCTATCCATGATATTGTATTAGGACATATAGGCTGAGAAGGACTAGTTGGATACCTTATTGCAGGAATACCTTTCGCAATAGTTTTTTTAGCCAGCAGTATACTCAGTGTTATTTGGTTATTTGATCCGTTAAACAAATTAATACAAAAAGAAAAAGAAGTATGAAAAGAGAAATAGAGGTGATTATTAATGAGAGCAATTATGGAAAAACTTAAAAAAGTACAGAAACTAAAAGTAAAAATGTTTTATCAAATATTTCAAAATAAAAATATAGGATAGGAGTTGAGTTATATGGAAAACAATTATTTAGTACTAGAAATGGAAGATGTACAAGAAGCTCTTACTCAAAGTGAGTTAGAAATCTTATTTGAATTAGTAGAAAAAGTTGCCGATTATAGAGAAGAAATCGGAGAAGAGTTCAATAACTACGAGGTAAAAATTAAGAAATAACAGGAGGCAATAATGAGTAATTATACATCTAAAGACATTAAAAAACTAGAAGGCATAGAAGCTATTAGGATGCGTCCTGGTATGTATGTTGGTGGGTCTGATGAAGCAGCGATGAATCATATATTGTTGGAGGTTATTTCTAACAGTATTGATGAGTGCCTAAATGGACACGGAACAACTATTGAGATTAGCGTAAATACAAAAACAAATATCGCTAAAGTATCAGACTATGGTAGAGGTATACCTTTTGGTAAGATGGATAACGGAGAAGAAGCGATTATTTCTATTGCAACAGATCTCCATAGTGGAGGTAAGTTTAATCAAGGCGGGTATAGTGTATCTGGTGGTTTGCATGGAATTGGTATTACTGCCGTTAACGCCCTATCATCCAAAATGGTTATTGACTCACGAAGAGAAGGAATGGCCGCAAGAGTTGAATTTAATCAAGGTAAATTAAAAGATTTTACAATTGAAAACAAAAAAACACAAAGAGGAACGGATATTACTTTTACTCCTGACCCTGAAATTTTTAAAGATGCAAGGTTTAAATATGATAGAGTTTATGAAAGAGTACAACTACTATCATTTTTAACAAGCGGAGTAAAGTTTGTTTTAAAAGTGGACAATAAAAAAGAGGTAGTTTTCTATACTGAAGAAGGCCTAAAAGATCTAGTTAAGTTTAAAGCAGAAAACGAATTAATAAGCAATATTGTATATATTCAGGATGAAACAGATGGTTATGACATAGAAATTGCTTTTGCATACACAAATAAAAGCGCTGAAAGAATTATGGCATTTACCAACAACATTCCTAATATGAGTGGAGGGACACATGTTACTGGTTTTAAAAGCGCTACTACTACTGCTTTTAATAAGATGGCAAAAGACCAAGGTTTCCTAAGTGAAGAGCAAGGAAACTTAAAAGGTGAACATCTAAGGCGCGGTATTATTGCTGCAATTTCTGTAAAAATGCAAGACTCACCTATTTTTCAAGGTCAAGTAAAAGATAAACTATCTAGTCCAGAAGTTAGAGGTAAAGTTTCTTCTGCAGTCACTCAGAATGTTTATAAAGAAATGACTAAAAAAGATACTAAAATAATTATTGAAAAAGCTTTACTTGAAAAGAAAGCAGAAGACGCAGCTAAGAGAATGAGAGAAGCGGCTAAAAAAGTAGTATCTGGTGGTAAGAACTTAAGTATGCTTAAAGACCTTCCTGCTAAACTTGTTGATTGTAATAAGGATGGCGGAGAGCTTTTTATTGTAGAAGGTGACTCAGCTGGTGGATCTGCGGCTGACGCAAGAGACTCGTCTAATCAAGCGATACTTAAGTTAAGAGGTAAAATACTAAACACTTACACCAAAGAGTTGGCAGATATTATAGAGAATAATGAAATCAAAGATATTTTAACAAGTCTTGGAACTGGTATTGGAGATAAGTTCAATATTAAGAATCTTAGATATGATAAGATTATTCTTTTGTCGGATGCGGACCCTGATGGGGCCCATATTAACATTCTTATAATGGCACTGTTTTTAAGACATATGCCTGAAATTATTAAACAAGGAAAACTATATAGAGCTGTACCACCATTTTATCAAGTTAAAAAAGGTAAAAAACGTGTATATCTGCAAGACAACAAAGAACTTAATAGATATATTAAGCGTTTCGGACAACCTAAAGAACTTACCCGATTTAAAGGTCTTGGTGAGATGGGTGCTAAACAATTGTGGGAGACAACTATGGATCCAGAAGCAAGGAAACTAGTACAACTTTCTACTACTGATATTGAAGGCGCATTAGAGCTATTTGATATTCTAATGGGTAATAGTAGTCAAAAACGTAAAGAATACATATTTGAAAACGCAGAGGACGTGATGTAATGGATTTAAATAATATAGCAAAAGATGACTTTCTTAATTACGCAATGGCTGTAATTAAACATAGGGCCATTCCTAATGTAGAAGATAATCTCAAACCTGTACATAGACGTATTCTTTACACTATGTATGAAAATAAGCTTTTCTCTAACAAGAGATTTGTTAAAAGTGCAAGAACAACTGGTAATGTTATGGGTCAATATCACCCACATGGTGATACAGCTATATATGATGCCTTGGTAAGACTATCACAGCATTGGAAAATGAGATACCCTCTTATTGAAATGCAAGGTAATAATGGTAGTATCACAGGCGCATCAGCTGCGGCCCAGCGTTATACTGAAGCAAAGCTTAGCCCTATTGGAGACTTAATGGTTGAAGAGCTAAAATACAAACCAGTGGACTATGAAGAAACATATGATGGAGAGGGGTCTGAACCAAGACTACTTCCTAGTATGTTCCCGAATGTATTGTGTAATGGTAATATGGGTATTGCGGTTGGTATGTCAAGCTCTATTGTTCCACATAATTTAAAAGAAGTAGTTTCTGCATTAAAAGCATATATGAAAAACCCTGATTTAACTGTTGACCAACTAATAGAAATTATACCAGGACCAGATCTACCTACAGGTGGAATTATTAATAACATAGAAAAGATTAAAGAAATATATAAAACAGGAAGAGGCACTCTAGAAGTGCAAGCGAAATACCACATTGAAGAAAAGGGAAAGAAAACTCATATTGTAATTACTGAAATCCCATATCTTATGAATGTTGAGAATAATATCACTGAAAAAATTAAAGAGCTTGCAAATGAAGAGCTTAGTGATGTCTATAATATTGAAAACAACATTGGTAGAAATGGTATTGAATATAGAATTATTTTAAAGCCAAAAGCTAATACAGGTAAGGTGCTTCAAATTCTATTTAATAAAACTGGTCTTAAAAATAATTTGCGTATTGGATTAACTGTTCTTAAAAATGATAACCCTATAGTCGCTAATATGCTTGATTTGCTAGACAATTATTTAAGACATCGACATAATATTATAACTAATATTGCGAAGGCTAAGAAAGAAAAAGCAGACACAAGATTACATATTGTAGAAGGTTTGTTAATTGCGCTTCAAGATATTGATGGTGTCATTAAAATTGTTAAAAAGTCATCTAGTAAAGGAGCCGCTAGACAAGAATTAAAATCTAGCTATAAACTTAGCGAAGAACAGGCAGAAGCAATTTTAAATATGAGAATTTCACAACTTAATAAAATTGATGCTCATAAACTACACAATGAGCAAGAAACTCTTATGAGTGATACTAAAGAGTATAAAGAAACTATTGAAAGCGAGAGCAAAAGAAATAGTATTATTAATGAGCAGTTAAATGAAATTGTTAAAAAGTTTGGTGACTCTAGAAGAACTGAACTAAAAAGCACTACATCAATTAATACTGACATCGCTGAAGAATACTTTGTTGCGGCTCTTTTTGATAACAATGAGATTGAAATTAAAAACAAAAAGAACCTACGCTTTCATAAGAAAAATAGAGTAGGAGACAAGTTGTTTGATAAAGACCCTAAGCAAGTAATAAGCGTAAGCAATAAAGAACTAATACTTATGTTCAGTGATGAAGCTAAAAGTTATTTAGCTAAAGATTTCTCAGTAGATGAAGGTAGGTACTTAGCAAGCGGAATTGATCAAAGAGTATCTTCAGATATTAGTTATATTACAAAAGTGAACAAAAAAGAGTTAGATAAAGATTATCTTGTAATAGTCACCAATCAAGGTACTATTAAAAAATCTTCAGTTTCTGACTACAATAGTTTTAAAAGCCCTATTAAGGCAATTAAACTTAGAGATGGCGATAGTATTATTTATGCTGGTTTTCATAACAATGACGAAGATGTTATAGTTACATCAGAAGATAAAATTCTTAGGTTCTCACTTAAAGACTTTTCTTCTACTGGACGTAACACAATTGGTGTTAAAAGTATGGATATAGATAACGTAGTAGATGCGGCCGTTGTCCCGTCTAGTGGGCTACTGTTAATGTATAACGAAGAAGGTAGAGCTAAAATTACAGCCGTTGATAACTTCTCTCTGTTAAAGAGAGCATCTAAGGGACAAAAACTTGCTGACAATCTGTCTAATATAGAGCGCCTCAACAATACTAATGTAATTGTATTAGGAAAAGGCGGTAAATATATTAGAATAGAAAAAAGTGAACTCTCAAATAAATCTTCTAAGGCGCTTGGAACTAAACTTTATCCAAAAGAAATAGCTAAAATTTGTGTCTAAGAAAATTTGAAAAAATCCAAAAAATATAGTATAATTATAAATGTAATCGATGGAAAGAGTTTTAAAAATTTTAGTACACTCAATTTTAACCCTGTCAAAAATAAGAAAGGGCTTCTAAAAATTGCAAAAAACCAAAATGTTTGGTATAATTATTATAGTAATGAAAGGAATGAATTTTAAAAAATTAAGAAAATTAGTTTTATAAAAAATTGCAATTCTTTAAATTATTTGTTATAATTATTATAGAGTTAAAAAAGTTTATTCATACACGAAAGTGTATAGAAAATATAAAAATTATATAGGAGGCAACACAAATGGCAGAACAGAAAAAAGGACCAGGAAAACCTACAGAGAAACAAATAATTGTACTTAGTTTTCTACAATCTAATGAAGGGGCATATTTCGGTGACGAAATTGCTGAAGCTTCAGACGAGCTAAACCCTAAAGGTATCCACGGCGTTATGAATGGCTTGTACAAACGCGGACTAGTCGGAAAAGACAAAACTCCACGTACTGTTACAAGAACTAACAGAGATGGCGAACCAGTTGAAAAAGAAACTGAAGCTACTGCATATTCACTTACTGATGAAGGCCGTGCCAAAGACCTTAACTAATAAGACATACAACTAATAAAAGGCAACTATAATAACGATGTAGTTGCCTTCTATAGTGTATTATTAGTGAACACATCATGAAAACACACAAAATGAAAAAAACAAATGTTATCTACAAATGGAGGAATAACAAATGGCAAACAAAGAAAATGCTTTAAAAATCAACAAAGTGCGTGTTGTTGGAGTTCTAGAAGAAGTAGAACTTAAAAGAGACGTATCAAAAGGAAACAATAAAAACTACATTGCAGGAAATATTGTAGTAAAAAGTGAGCTAAAAGGCGAAGAACAGCTTACTGAATTTACTCTATTCGCATTTCAACTTACCAGAGAGGGTAAGGAAAACTCATTCTATAAAACTTATGATGGATTAGAAGATAGAGCCGGAGAAAGAGTTGCGATAGACGGAGAAATTGAGGAAAATAGATTTTATAGTAATAACAACGATGCACTAATTTCTCAATCACGTAATAGAGCTAAATTTATCAACAAACCTACAAGAGAAGAAGAAGATGAAGCGACTTTTATTTTCGGAGGTTATGTTGTTAAGCCAATCAATGAAAGGCTTAATAAGAACGAAGAAGTTATTCACTACGAAATTACACTAGGTCAGGCTGATTATTCTGGTACTAAGCCTATCTATATCACTTTCGCAGTCGACCGAGACAACACCAAAGCAGTTAAATTCATGGAAAATGAATACGAAGTCGGTGAAACAGTAAGAGTAGATGGAAACTTTGAAGTTACTCATGAGCAAAACGAAGTCGTAAAAGAAAACGCATTTGGTAAAGATAAAGTAAAAGTATATGATAACTATTTCAAAATTTACAGAGTTACTGGTGGTTCTGCTCCTCTAGAAAAAGGCTCTTATGATGAAGATTATATTCTTGATCTAGCTCAGTCTTATAAAGATATTGGGCAAGATTTGAAAGCAAAATCTGAGTCACAGAATGAAAGTTCACAACCCAAATCTAAAAGAAAAACAAAAAGCAAACTAGAAAACATGTTATAGAAATATAGATTAGGGGAGTCTTTGCTCCCCTTTATATTCTAAAAGGAGGAAATTATAAATGCAAGATTTGTTAGAATTACAACCACATAGAGTATCAGAGAGTTTAACAGATAAAATCTTCTTATTCTATGGTGAAGCGGGTACAAGAAAAACAACAGTTGCAGGTGCTTTTCCTGACATGTTGCTAAGTGCTTTTGAGATTGGGTATAAATATATCGACGGTATCTACGCTCTTCATATTACAAATTGGTCTGAGTTTAAGAGACTTGTTAGAAAGCTTGATGATGAAAATGTAAAAGAAAAATATAAAATGATAGGTATTGATACAATTAGCTTAGCATATAGTGCTTGCTATGATTATATTCTTAAACAGCAAGGTGTTGACGATCCTGGTGACATTGGTTACGGAAAAGGTTGGAGACTTATTAGGAAAGAGTTTGAAAAAACTATTCTAAAAATTCCACAAATTGGTTATGGTTTAGTTATGATAGCACATGCTGATGAAAATAACAAGGGTGAAGACGCTAGCTCAACTAAAGTTGATATTGATAAACGACCAGCTGCAATTATTAAAGGACTTGCAGACCATATTATATATTTGAGAAAAGCTTACAAAGACGGTACAGAAAAAACAATGGAAAACCAAACTGTTTATGCCTATACTAACCTGGTTGACATTGAAAGCAAAACAAGACTTAAACAATTGGCGCCTAAATTTGAATTTACATATGAGAACTTAAAAGAAGAAATCAAAAAAGCTATTGAGAAGAAAAAAGTTCAAGAAGGCATTGTTACTGACGAAAATAGGCAGCAACTTTATAAGAAAACAGAACAGTCTTTTGAAGAAGTTCGAGAAGAAGCAGTGGCTATTGCAAAACAACTTATAAGCGAGAATGGAGAAGATATCAAAGAGTACATTAACAATCTAATATTTGATTATCTAGGCGTTCCTATCAGCGAAACTACTAAGGCACACAAGAATGAATTAATTAGTCTTAGAGAAGAACTCGCAGACAAGAGAGAAGAACTAAGTGAATAGACAACAACTAGAGCAGCTAATCAAAGAGGAATTAGAGATACCAAATCTAAGTCCTATGATGAAGGCTCAAATTGTTAAATTTAGAAAGAGCGGCCTAACGTTTAAAGAAATTGGCCGCTCTATTTTTTATTATGTCAATGTTTTGAAGCGAGAACCTGATAGAGATGAGCTAAGAAAGTACGGTATTGGTATCGTACCTAATGTAGTGCAAGAAGCCAATGAATACTTTGAAGCAAAAAATAAACTAAATGAATTTTATAGACAGCAAGGTATTAAACTTAAACAATCTAAGCTTAAAGAAAGAAAAAAGAAGAAGTTTAAAGTTAAACCTCGCAAACGTAAAAATACAGATAAACATATTAACTTAGATGAACTGTAAAAGAAAGAGGTGAAACAATGTCTACATTATTCGACCAAAATGCGGCTATGATGGTAGTCGCTGGTTTGATAAAAAAGCCTGAGATTATTCATGATAACCAAAGTTATAAGCTTACACCTAATGATTTTAAAAGCGATTTTTATAAAATTATTTTTGGAGCTATTAACAATTTGGTTCAAGACGGAGCCCAAAATATAAACACTAAAGATATAGATTTATATATCGGTCAATATAAAAAGCAATATGAAAAATACAAGAGTCATAATGGCTATGAATTTCTTACATCTTTAGAGCCTTATGTTAAAGATATGGACGAAAATAAATTTAGAATACATTATGATAGAACAAAGAAATTTACTATCCTTAGAAGTTTAGAAGGACTGGGAATAGACACAAAAGAATTCTATAATCCCGATGTAAACTTTTTAGAATTAGAAAAAGAAAACAAAAAGTTAAATAAATATACGATTGAAGGAATTCTAGAAAAAGTTAAGGGAAGACTCGTTACAGTAGAAAATGAGTATATAGCAAGAAATAATATACAAGCCCAAACAGCAGGTAAAGGAATGGCTCAGCTATATCAAGGCCTTAAAGATACTCCTGAAATTGGTATGCCTATTGAGGGCGATATATTAAACTACATTGTTAGAGGCGCAAGATTAGGTAAGATGTATATAAATAGTGCGCCATCTGGACACGGTAAAACAAGATTTATGATTGGTAATGCTTGTGCTTTATCAGTGCCTAGAATTGAAAATAACAAGGTTGTTATTAAAGAAGACCTTAGAAAAACTGTTATATTTACTACTGAGCAGAAGGTTGATGAAATTCAAACACTTATTCTTGCTTATGTTAGTGGAGTTAATGAGAATAAAATTCTTACAGGTACTGTTGACGCTTATGAGGAGAAATTAATTCAAAAAGCTATTAATATCATTGAGTTTTATGATGAAAATCTTCATATCGAAGTTATTGGAAACCCCTCAATAGCAACTATTAAAGCAAGACTACTTAATTATATCACAAAATATGGAATAGAATATATATTTTATGACTATATCTTTTCTAGTCCTGGACTTCTTGGTGAATTCAGAGACTTAAAAATTAGAGAAGACGTCGCACTAATGATGTTATCTAACACGCTTAAGGAAATTGCGGCAGAAAACAATGTATTTATTCAGTCTGGTACTCAGCTTAATGATAGATGGCAAAAGAACCTTGTTAGAAATGTCAATCATGTTCGTGGCTCAAAAGCGATTGGTGACAAGGTAGACGTTGGTATTATTAGCGTCATGTTAAGTGATGTTCCAGAAGAAAAAGAGAAAGTAGAGAAAATAGTAGAAGCAGCGAATGTTCCAATGCCCAATATTGTAGTTGATGTTTATAAAAATAGACGTGGACCGCTAACGGGTGTTAAATTATTTAGACACTTTGATTATGGTACTTGTAGGGTAAAAGATATAATGTTAACTTCAAGTAGCTTTAAAGTTATAAATGATTATGAGGTTGTAGAGTACGAACAGTCGACTCTGTCTTTTAGCGAATATGATAAAATGGTGGTGAATTTCAATGAGTAAGTCAATAAAAGAATATAGAAATGAGCTTAACGCAGATGATATAAGAGATTTTTTAGAAAATCACTATGATGTGTCTCCAGTAAGAGAAAATGATGTAATGATAGTTTATCCTACTGTTTGTCATAACTTAGACCCGGCAGATGCGAGTCCTAAACTGTATTACTATAAGAAAGATAATATATTTAAATGCTATACAGAATGCGACCAGGTTTTTGATATATTCCAGCTTATAGAAAACATGGAATATTTAAGAGGACGCAAAATTTCGGTAAAAGGCGCAATAGAAATGATAGGAGTTAATTCTTCTGAAGGCATTAGCGATACTGAGCATTTTAGTATTAAAAAACAACTAGACTATTTATATGAAATGAATAATATAGTTAGTCAAGAAGAAATAGAATTAACAACATATAGCAAGAAAATATTAAATAGATATATTTATGACCTAGAGTTTTTAAAGCCTTGAATTAATGAAGGGATTAGCCCTGAGACTCTTAGAAAATATAAGATTAAATTTGATACTATTATGAATGCAATTATCATACCATATTTTACAGATGATAAAGAGTTAGTTGGTATTAGAGGAAGGTTTTTAAATCCTGATGCAAAAGCAAAATATATGCCAGTAAAGTATGGAGACAAATATTTAGCGCATCCAACAAGCAAGATTTTATACGGTCTAGGCGTTAATAAAAAAGCAATACAGAAGAAAAAAATTGCTATATTGTTTGAGGGAGAAAAAAGTGTTATGAAAATGGATACACTTTATGGAGATGAAAATGTGTCTCTTGCGGTATCTGGACAAACAATTAGCAAAGACCATATTCAACTACTTATGAAATATGGTATTAAAGATGTAATAATTGCATTTGATAAGGACTATAAAAGCTATAATGAGTTAGAAGAAAAAATTCAAGACTACAAAAATAAATTTGGTTATATTAGAAACTTTTTTAATGTAAGTATTATAGCAGATATTGACTTCCTATTAGACCACAAAGACTCTCCCATAGATGACGGAGAAGAAACATTTAATATACTAATGAAAGAAAGACTATATATGTAGAGAGGTTACAAAATGGAGAATTTTAAATATAAATTAAAGAACAACTTGCTAGAAAAAATAAATTCAAATTACTTACAGCATTACCTGGAAAATTTAAACATTCAAAAAACAGCAAGTTTTACAGTAGAACCATCTAAACAAGATGAGGAATCACCAGACAACTTAGAAAATATTACTGAGCTATGTCAGGCTTTACACGAAGGTTTTATTAATGATAAAAACTTTTTCCTACAAATAGATAGTGATGCGGACGGCATTACTTCATCTGCGATATTTTATAATTACTTTAAAGAATTATACCCTGATGTAAATATTCGCTATAGGGTTCACGATGGTAAAGAACATGGTATTTTTACTGACACAATCCCAGTGGAATCTGATTACATTATTATACCTGATGCGGGCAGCAATGACTTTGATGAACAAAAAGAGTTAGCTAAACAGGGCAGAAAAGTGCTAATTATGGACCACCACTCAGTTGACACATTTGAGGAAGTTGAAAATACTATTATTGTAAACAACCAGCTGTCTTCAAGATTTAAAAATAAAGCATTAAGCGGTGCTGGTGTAGTTTATAAGGTTATTCAAAAATACGATGAAATGTATAATAATAACTCTAAATTATATTATCAATACACAGACCTGGCCGCACTAGGTATCGTTTCAGATATGATGGACACAAGGCAACTAGATAATAACTTTATTATATACCATGGTCTTAGAAGTATTAAAAACCCTATGCTTCAGCAATTGCTTGAAAAGCAAAGTTATAGCGTTTCAAACCCAGTCAACCCAAATAAGATTGACTTAGCATTTTATATAACTCCACTTATTAATGCGGTTATTAGGATGGGGAGCATTGAGGAAAACAGACAGTTATTTAAAGGTTTTATAAACAAAGACTTTGAAACAAAATACACTAGAACATGGCACGGAAAAGCTATTGAAGAAAATATATTTGAGAAAGTTGCTAGAGAGTCTGGTAACATTAGAAACAAGCAAAACAGGATTAAAGAAAAAGCGTTAGTATTTCTTGATCAAAGAATACAGGAGAACAAGTTGTATGAAGACCCTATTATTGTTGTAGAAGCTTCTAAATATGATGATGTTACAGTTCCTAAAACAATGACAGGGTTAGTAGCTATGGAAATATTAAAAAAATATAAGAAGCCTGTGCTGGTTCTTAGACCTAAGAAAATTGATGGCGAAGAATACTTATTTGGTTCAGGCCGTGCCTCAAAAACAGAAGGATTTAACTCATTTAGAAATGAATTAAATAAAACAGAAGTTGTTAAATTTGCTCAAGGTCATGATATGGCTTTTGGTACAGGAGTTAAAAGAAGTGAGCTTCCTAAGTTATTAGAGGTAATTGGAGAGCAACTATCTGATGTTGACTTTGGAGAGCAGGTAGTAGAGGTAGATCATATCTTTTATGACAAAGAGATTAACAGTGAAATGTTGAGAGAATTTGCAGAAGTTATGAATATTTATGGCAATGGTATTGCCCAACCTAAATTTGCTTTTGAATTTTCTATTCCTGCTTCAGCTATTAAATTAATGGGCAAAAAGAGAAATGCTATGAAATTTAATATTGGAGACATTAATCTAATTAAGTTTAGAGAAAAAGAAGGAGCAGAACTTGTTAATAATAATAATAGTTCGATTATTAATGTTAAATGCGTTGGCAGAAGTCAAATAAATGAGTTTAGGGGCTTTAAAAATGTACAAATAATATTAGACTACTTAGATATGGAAGTAGAAGAAATGGAGATGATGTTTTAATGGAAGCAAGATTTCAAGATTTAGTAAATGTGCAAAAAACAGTTAATATAGAAGTAACAAACAGATTAAAAGGAAACAATTTAAAAGAGCCAAAAGTAATAGATTATCTAATAGCAATGCATGTGGAGCTATTCGAATTAATTAATGAACTTGGCTTCTGGAAATGGTGGAAGCAAAGCCACAAAACAAATAAGGAAAGAATTTTAGATGAGCTAGCAGATGTTGTAGCCTTTTATCTAGAAATTCTCTTACTAACAGAAAAAGCAAAAGAAAAAGACGAGTGGATTAATGATGCAATTAGCGCGTTTTCCGATTATGATAAGCAAGATATTTTAGAGTATCTATCTTCTTCAATAGAAACCGAGAAATCAAAATCTCATGGGGAGTTAATGGCTATTGCGATCGTCTTAGTAACTAAAACATTGGATGATATCACTTGGGAAGACATTGAAGGCGCTTACATGAAAAAATCAGAAGTAAATATTCAGAGACAAAAAGACAACTATTAAAATTGACAGATACCAGAATTTATGATATAATTATTTGTAGAGGTGAGAAAATTATGAATAAAGATTTTTTAGAAAGTACAAAATATAAAATTAACTCGATAATAAATGATTTAGCTTATGAAAATAACGGTGAATATACAATGCTTATTGCCGATTTAGAAATAGCAGAAGAAAGAGTTGAGGAGTTGGAAGAAGAAGATGGAAAAAAATAAAGAACCAAAAAAGTTCCAAACTTTAAGTGATATACTCCAAGACAAAGGAATTGAATTATGTAATAAAGATGGCAGTCTTCGAAACGTTATTGACGTATTAGAAGACATGTATTTAAAAATGAGTCCTAATGAGTTTATGTATTTAGTAGATGAAATATCTCGTACTGAAAGTAAAGAGGGACACATATTCGATAAGGAAAGAAATAGACTATATAGAAAATAGGTGGCGTTAATATGAAATATGCGGGATTGCACAACCATAGTGACTATAGCAACATTAAACTATTAGATAGCACTATTTCTATACCTACATTATTTGATAATGCTTATGAAAAAGGTTTGTCTGCTATTGCTTTAACGGATCACGATGTATTAAGTGGTCACGTTAAAGCGGTGCAGTATTATAAGGACAACTATAAAGATAAAGACTTTAAATTAATTCTAGGCAATGAGATTTACCTTACTCGTGAAGGACTTGACTCTAAAAATTATAAAAAAGGAGAAAAGTTCTATCATACTTTGCTACTATCAAAAAATGCAAAAGGTCATAGACAACTAAGAAAACTTTCTTCAAGAGCTTGGGAAAGAAGTTTTAATAAATACAATATGATGAGAACCCCAACCTATCCAAGCGATTTGCAAGAGATTGTTGGTGAAGAACCCGGAAATATTATTGCTACTACAGCTTGTCTAGGAAGCTTTACTGGTGTTGCTTTTCAACGAGAAGGAGAGAGTGCAAAACAAAAAATTGAAGGCTATTTAGAGTCTATGGTTGATATATTTGGTTATGAAAACTTTTACATAGAAGTTCAACCATCTAGACAAAGAGACCAAACAAAATACAATAAATTTATGATTAAGAATTTTTGAAATGATTATAATTTTGTTTTTTCTACTGACTCACATTACGCAAATCAAGACGACGCTGAGGTTCACAGTGCATTCTTAAAATCAAAAAATGGCGATAGAGAAACAGAGGCTTTTTACTCATCAACCTTTATTATGCCATATTATTTAATTAAAGAATTTTTTGTTTATGTTGAAGACGAAAAACTTGAGCAAATGCGTCAAAATACTTTAAAAATAACTAGTAATGTCGAAGATTACGACCTCTTTCATGAACAAATCGTTCCAACAGTTCCAGTTGATGACGAGCAAGATAATAACGCTTACAAGTATTTTGTAAATACTTTAAATGGTTTAAATGTCGATTTTAAATATACTAGGCTCTACTTAGAGTCAAAAGAAAGAAACAATATAGCTTTTATAGCAAAAATTATTGATGGCTTTTACGAAATACAAAAAGTACATGAGGGTAATGAGCAAGAATACTTTGAGAGACTTGAATATGAATTGGAGCAACTTTGGGAAACATCTAATAAAATTGAGCAGCCTATTTCTAAATATTTTCTAACAATGGCAAAAATGATTGATATTATTTGGGAAGATGCTGATAGTTTAGTTGGTGTGTCTCGTGGTAGTGCGGCCGGCTTTCTAGTTAATTACTGTCTTGGTATTACTCAAATTGACCCATTACAACAAGAGTTAACTATGCCAGCTTGGAGATTTATTCACAAAGATAGACCAGGATTACCTGATATCGATATAGATACAGAAGGAAATAAACGTACTAAGGTTTTTAACAAAGTAAGAGAGTACTTTAAATCTATTGGTGGCGATGTAGTTAATGTTTGTACATTTGGTACTGAAAAATCAAAATCAGCGCTACGAACTGCGGCCCGCGGTTTAGAGATTGACGATGATATAGTTTCTTATGTTGTTTCTCTTATTCCTAATGAGCGCGGACAAGATTGAACTCTTCAAGAATGTATGTATGGTGGAGAGAACAAAAAACCAATTAAACATTTCGTTGTAGAAATGAAAAAGAAACCTAAGCTCTGGAAAGTGGCAAGTACAATTGAGGGATTAATTACTAGACTAGGAGTTCATGCTGCTGGTATTGTAGTTCTTAATGAAGAAATCTTTGAGTATAATAGCATGATGAAAACAACAAAAGGTGCACTAGTATCTGCGTATAATCTTGAAGACACAGAATATATGGGTGGTCTTAAATATGACTTCCTTACTATTAATGCACTTGATAAAATAAGAACTACAATGAACCTATTACTAGAGGATAAACAAATTCAGTGGAAAGGTGGTTTAAGAACTACATATAATGATCTACTGCTTCCTGCTAATCTTGAACTAGAAAACAAAAACATGTGGAATATGGTACACCAAGGTGAGATTGTTGACTTGTTTCAATTTGATACTCCTGTTGGTTCTCAATCGGTAAAAGAAATTAAACCTGAAAACGTAGCAGAGTTATCGATCGCAAACTCAATTATGAGGCTTATGAGTCAGGACGGATCTAATGAATCCCCTACCAAAACATACGTTAAATATAAGAATAATATAGACCTTTGGTATGAAGAAATGAAAAGAGCCGGATTACATTATGAAGATATACAAACTTTAGAGCCATATCTTAAACCATTATCAGGAGTAGCGGATTCTCAAGAGTCAGTTATGATGATGGTAATGGACGAAAAGATAGCGGGATTTGATGTTGTTGAGTCTAACGCTTTACGTAAAGCTATTGCTAAAAAGAAAAAAGATATTCTAGAAAAAACTAAAAAGAAATATTTTGAAAAAGGTAGAGGGCTTGGTAATAGTGAAAATATATTAAATTATGTTTGGGACTACCAAATTGCTAGACAAATTGGCTATAGCTTTAGTGTTTTACATACGATTGGTTACTCATTAATTGCGATTCAAGAAATGAATTTAGCTTATAGATTTCCTCTTATATATTGGAACACAGCTTGTTTATCAGTTAATGCAGGTGCTATTAATGAGGAAGATTATACTAATCTTATTAATGAAGGGATTATTGACGTTAGCGATGAAAAGGACCAGCGTAAATCTGGAAAAGTACAATATGGTAAAATAGCAAGTGCTATTGGAAAGTTTAGACATGAATTAAACCTAAATGTAGAGCTTCCAGACATTAATATCGCAAAGTTTGGCTTTACTCCAAATGAAGAAGAAAATAGTGTTGTATTTGGTCTTAAAAGTATTACTAAAATTGGCGATAAGTTAATTGATAATATAATAAAGAGTAGGCCTTATAATAGTTTACAAGACTTTTTAGATAAGATGAAAGATGAAGAAGGCCGCAAATTGATTAGTAAAGATAGAGTTGTTATACTAATTAAAGCCGGATCTTTTGATAAGCTAGAAAGTAAAAAAAGGGAAGATATTTTATATGACTTTATCAAACAAGTATCTAACCAAAAGAACAAAGTAAATCTACAAAACATGAAAATGTTGATTAGATTTGATTTGATACCAGAACATCTTAATTTTGAAGAAAAAGTTTATAATTTTAATCAATATATAAAGAAAAATAAGTTTCGAGATAATTATTTTATTGTTGATGATGTTGCACTTTCGTTCTTAGAAGAAATACAATTCGACTTAAATAAAATTAGTAGAATGAAAGATAGCGAAGGGAATACAATAGAAGTAATTAAGAAAGGAACTTGGGATGCATACTACCAGCGTAAAATGGATGCGGTCCGCTCTTGGATGAAAGATAATCAAGAAGAGCTTATAAAAGAACTTAATAATAAACTTTTTGAAGAAGAGTATGAAAAATATGGGAAAGGTAATAAATTAAAATGGGAATTAGAAGCTTTAAACTTCTATCATAGTGGGCATGAACTAGAAGATACTTTTGAAAATATGCCTTTACAAATTACTCCTATTAATAAACTACCGTATCAAGAAATTGACGGATATTGGCGTATTAAAGGAAAAGAAATACCTAAATATAAACTAAGACATATATTTGGTACTGTACTAGATAAAGATAAAAGCAAACACTTGATAACAATATCTGGACCTACTGGTATTATTAATGTTAAGATTTATAGAAATCAATTTTCTAAATTTGACCATACTATCTCATACTTTGATGATGATGGTAACAAGGTCGTATCACAAAAAAGCTTTTTCAAAAAAGGTACATTCTTAGTGATAACAGGAATTAAACGTGGTGATGTATTCGTGCCTAAGGTATATAAACAAACAAAAATTGACCCTATATTAAAAATAACGTTTGAAAATGGTGAAGTTCTTGCAGAGACTAAGGAGTCTGAGAACTAAATGAGAGTAACTATCTGAGATATGGATTGGTTCTATGATTTTAGTCACATTCCAAACCATAGAGTCATGAAAATATCTTCTTATCATAAGCAACAAAATCATTATATTAATTTTGTAGAGAAAGAGCGAGATTTAAAATATACTTTTGATATAATGTATATAATAAGAGAAAATACTCACACACCGTTTCCTTCAGCAAAATATGTTGACAAAGATAACATTAAAATGATAGGGCGAGAATTTAATTTTTATGATAATTGATGAAGTACTACAGCAGTTATAGATATGTGTAGGCCCGACTATACGCTATATGATGTTGGAGAAAGGAACGCATATGGAAATGCGCATGTTGTTCAGTTCTTACACAAAGGTAAACTACTAACTAAAAAACAATACTATATTAACTCTGCTGAAAAACACCATAAGAAAACTCTTGTAGTTGACGATGGGCTTTGAAATTTAAAAAAAGAAACAATTTTAAAAATCTTTAAAGAGTTAAAAAGCTTAAAAAATATAGCTTTTTTAAAACCTATAAGCTTAAATATTATCTTGTCTGACCAAGAAATCACAGAAAAATTTCTAAAATTACGTTATTCCGCAAAAACCTTTTTCAACTTTATCAATGATTACGGAGATAGCTTTCAGAAGGTCAAAGATATTATAGACTTTATAAAGGATTTTAGGGATAGACACTATGTAAAGCTTAAGGGTATAAACGTAAAATCAGTTACATTAGACCATTGAAAAGAACGAGAAAACGGCATAAAAGACTTAAACAGAGTATTGAAGATAATAGACTACGCAAAAAAGAATAAAGTGAAAATACAGATAGAGGCGCCTTATGAATTAAGAGATACGCCACATTGAATTTTCTTTGATATATTAGATGTTTGAAGCAAGTATTCATTTAGAGAATCTTTTATAGAAACAATGTTAAAATCTACCGCTGAAAAGTATAACATAAGATGATATGAGGTTATAAATAATCCTGCAAAATGAAGTACACCAAGAGCAGATTTACTTATTTATCTTATGAGCAACTATCCGCAAATTGCAATAAAATATGGCGGGCGTAAATGAGGAAACAATTTTACAAATATCAAAAAAATAGACTGAAATGCGGTCGGCAAATACACCGATTATAGGCTTAGAGAAAAAACGATACAAAATATACAAAATACAATAGCTAATGAATTAGCAGGAGGGTAACATGAAATTATTATTTACAGATTTAGAAACAACTGGGTTTGATAGAAGATGAGATTATATTATAGAGGTAGCCTCTATATTGTATAATACTGAGACAGACCAGGAAGAAGCAAGATTCCATGAGTATATAAAACCAGGTAAGAAAATTCCTAAAAAGATTATTGAAATTACTGGTATTACCAATCAACAAGTTGCAAATGCAAGAGATGAATTTGAAGTTTTAGAAGATTTCTTTAACTTTGTGGAAGAAATACAGCCAGATTATATTGTTGGACACAATTATGATACCTTTGACGGTAAGTTTTTAGCTGCTAAAGCAGACACCTATTTCTTCAATCCTTTAAAATTTAAAACTCAAGACACACTTAAAATTGCTAGAAAGAAAAAAGTTCCTGTTAAGTTTACCACTAAGACTGGTAGGCCTTCTTATAGACAAGAAAGTATAGCAGCGGCATATAAAATAGAATATGATGCCCACTCAGCCATTAATGATGTTAGCGCTTTAATAGAAATCTATAAGAAAATGCACTCAAAAGATCTAGAGATTAAAAAAGCTAGGAATAAACTAGGCTTTTAATAAAATAGAAAGAGGTGATACGTTATGGATTTTACCAAATTCACAACAGACGATTTAGAAACAATGCTACAAAAGAAAAAAGAAAAGATAGCTAAGATGATTGTAATTCCAGGCTTAAAATCAGAAATAGCGGAAATGGAAGAAATAAAAGAAGAGCTCGAAGAACGAGAGAAAGATGGCGAAACTCAGTAAAGAGCAAATAACAGAAGAATTAAACAATAAGGGGTTTAAGCCTGTAGATATTAATAACTATGATAATTTAAAAAGCCCTATTATTATTGAATGCGAGCACGGCCATCAGTTAAGAGTAAATATGCACAAGTTTAGAAAAAATGCTTTTAAATGTCCTGTATGTAGTGGTGGTAATGTTACACTACAAAATAAGGATAGACCACCTGAAAAGAATGGAAAGCAAAGAGTTATTGCATTAGATAATGCGACTAAAGAAATGGGGTTAGCAATATTCGATGACGGAGAGCTAGTTTACTGAACCCTAATTAGGTTTAAAGGTAATTTTTATGAGAGAATTACAGATGCATTTTTGTTTATAAACAATACAGCAGTAAAAGAATGAGAGCCTGATTATCTTGTTTTTGAAGACGTTCAGTATCAAAAAAATTATAAAACCTATAAACAGCTTTCCATGCTACTTGGAGCGCTACATGTTGCGGCCCGCTCTCAGCACATTAAAACTGAAACCATATTAGCAAAGAAATGAAGATCACACTTTCAGATTGCTAATACAAGAGCTAAAGCAAAGCAAGAAGCGGTTAGATTAGTTGAACAAATGTATAGTCTTAAAGTTGTACATGATGTTGCGGAAGCAATACTTATTGGTAAATATTCTGCGGACCAGCTATACCTTGAAAAAATAGAAAACGCATTTTAAAGAGGAGTCGAAAGGCTTCTTTTTTTTATGCAAATAAAAAGCCTATCATTGGGGATGATAGACAGTTTGTTAGTTTTATGCTTTTTTTACGCTATTTTCTGAACTAAGAAGTTTTTTGGCTTTCTCCTCAGAGATACCGTTTTTCTTAGCAACTTTTTTAGTTTTTTTCTTAAAAGCTTTAGCTTCTTTTTGCTCAGCCTCTTTTTTAAGTTGAGCTTTCTTGTCTTTAGCTAATTCAAGCGCTCTTTCTTGAGAGATACCTAAGTTTTTTTGGAATTTTTGAGTTTCAGTTTCAATATTAAAGCTTTTTGCAGCCGCTTTATTATCTTTTTCAAGTTTTTTACGTTCTTGAAAATTTTCAGTGTTTTCTACTCCTTTGCCAAATACTCCCTTTAGAGCTAGTGCTCCAGCACCTAAGAAACCTCCTGCTGTTAATGCGTCAATAATTCCCATTGAAGAAATTGCCGCAGGCTCTACTCCTACAACTTCATAAGCTCCAACACCTACAGAGCTAACTGCTGCGATTGAGCCTAAAATTGTATACTTATTAGCATTAATTTTAGCTAATATATTTTTTACTTTTTGCATATGATAACACCTCCAGTTATCTTTTCTAGTATGAAGAGAATGTTTCACTTTTTTGAGTCTTCGCTCTTTCTTAATAATATTCTCTTCAAATTCTTTTTCATCACTATCTACAATGCGCTGTGCTTGTACTGGTTTTAGTTTGTTGTGGAAAAATTCAAGAATTCCAATTTCGAACTTTATCTTCTTTCCAAATAATAATGCTCAAACTAAATTTAGGATAATCTTCATCACACCGTACCAGATGATAATAAACATTCCTAAAGAAATCCAACCCTCTATGTTAGAAAGGTCTATAAAGGGTTTTGAGGCTCCGCCCATTATAAAGAAATAGCTAAGAGCTATACTAGCTCCTTCACTTAAATTCTCTAAAAAACGAAAGCTAAACATTAGTCTAAAAAACTCTAATGTTTTAGCCATAATATCACACTTTATTAACTAAAGCCAGCTTAGATAGCATGAATGTAATCTTTTTATTCATTACTATCACCTCATGTTACACTTCTAAGATGTATTGATTAAGTGCAGATACCTTATCCACACAATATTATTATAACATAACAGTAATGATTTGTCAATTTTAAGATAGGAAAAGGGCTATAGTTATATAGCCCTAGTTTGTTATTTATTATCTTCTTTTCTTTTGTTAGCAAGTTCTTGAGAATACTTTTCTATCTTCTTCTCGTATTTCTCTTTCTTGTTCTGAGTTTTATTTTGAAGTCTTTGATATTTACTTATCCATTTCTCTATTCTTTTTCAAGAGTGGTCTAAAAGATCAAAAAACTTGCGTGGATCTTTAAGTATCTCTTTGACAGAGTAGTTTGGGTTATATATCATTGTTCCTATTACAGTGGCTATAAAAGCAACTATAATAGCGATTGTTAATATTAACTCAATATTTTGCGGAATCCAATTAAACATTATTTATTACCTCCAGTATGTCTCCAAATAACTTTATTTCTATTCAATCAATAATTTGAGCGCTTTCTGGACCAGAGTTATATAATATTTCTATATTCTTTTTCATTTCTGGTGTTATCTCTAATTTTTGATTTTCAAACATTTTTAATATAGTGTAGTAGTGAACAAAAGGTTTTGTATAGTTTGTTTTTACTTTTAATTGCCCCACTGTATTCATATATTTGTTTTTAATATGTTCAATATATTCTTGCTCATGGCTTAGCATATCTCATTCATAATTTAAAGAGCCATAAACTCTTTCTCTAATTGGGAAACAATAGTTATATATTTCATGGCCTTTATGCACATAGCCTGTATCAGTAAAGTCATGTTGTTTTTTTAAAGATAATAAACTTCTAAACATCAAGTCATATACTTGGCCTTCAATTTCTACAACATATTTTCTTGCTCTTTGTTCAAATTGATCGCATACAATTAAGTAATCTAAATCATTCGGATCATCTCTATTAATTTGAGAGCCAGTCTTAGATATTTCTAAGATCGTACCCTCTTCTTGCCAATCATTTAATATTTCCTGTACTATTTCTTTTATATTCATTGTTACCTCCTTTTATTGCGCTTCATATATATAGTAATTATCTGATCCTGCAACTGGGACTGAGGCTTTCGCACCGACTCCATAGTTAGAAGGTGGATAGGTATAGTTGAGATAGTCTTCGCCTTCCAATGTGCCCGAAACTGCATATTGCCCTTCTACATCTACATTTGGTAGACTTGATTCTGTTGCAAAGTAAACCCATTGAGTTGCAAAATCATCAGTAGTTACAAATTCTCTACTATTTGAGAATGAAGTTCTATATCCATCTGCTGAAAGTGAGAATGGCTGTATACCATACTGTGAATCTGTATCAAGTCCATAAACATAGATATATTCATAGTCATTGCCCAATAGACTAACAGTTCCACTTTTAATTGATGGACCAGTATAGTAATTGTGACTGAATGGTTTATATATTTCATAATCACCTGTTGCACTTACTGAATCCATATTAAATATTCTAAATTTTACAGAATTTGTTCCATTAGAATAAGCTGTTACAGCAGGTGTCTCGACTCTAGGTATATAATCATCAGTTGAGTAATTAACAAGAACTACATCACTATTTGAATATCCGTCTACAGTAGTTCTATTATAAGCTTTTATTTCATAGCTTGTATCTTCAATTAATCCGGTAAATGTTTCATAGAATAAAGAGTCTGAGCTGCTAGTTCCTATTGTAAACCATCCACTAGGACCCTCTGCTCTAGTTTCTACGCTGGGGTAGTCGTTGTTATTGTTATTTTGTACTCTTATTCTAATTTCTGAATAAGGATCTGATGCTGTATATTTTAATATAGAAGGCTCTGGGAGAGGCGTAGTATTTCATGTTGCTGTTATTGTTGTATCTGAAGTGATATTTGTATAGTCGCCGCTTCATGAGTCAAACACATAACCTGTATCAATTCTATCTGGATCTGAAGGTAATGATGCGTCTTGTCCTTCTACTACTTGTTGTGTGCTTATATCTCCAAGAATGCTGTCTGTGAATGTAACTGTAAATACATCAAGAGTTGTTTTTGTTTTAGTAAAAACTCCTGAGTCTGCATAAGCAGTATCTCAACTTTTATTTTGAGCCGAAAAAGTATAGCTAATGCCTGGGTTTAGACCATTAAATGTAAAATATATTCCAGTATCATATGCAGCTCTTGTAACACCTTTTTTAGCTGTGTTGATTGGGTTTGAAATCCATACTTCTGTTTCTACATTCGGGTAGTCTGTTCCACCTTCATAGTCATAGTCATTTCTATTATTAACCCTAATTATAATTGAGTCATCGTTTATTGTGTCATAACCAGAAAAAATATAAGGATTTTCTAGATTTGCTCTTGGTGCGTTGAAATTAAAAGATGTTCCTGACTCAAAATAACTAGGGTCGTCATTCCAAATATTTTTAGCACTGATACTTAATGTATTTCCTGGTGTTATATTATACGTAACTGCATTAGATTGTAATGAGCTAGAGTCTGCTATAGATTCAATTAATGCACCGTCAACTATACCATATGTTTTTAAATTCGGGAAAGTTATTGAATTTTCATTACTAACCGTTAAAACAACCGTATCTACCCCACTCATTTGCACATCTCTCACTGACGGTGTGGGAACATTTGGTAATGTTGAAAAGTCTCTACTGTCTCTATACGAGTCGTTATAAAAAGAATAAGATGTAAAATTCTTAACTACAAAGGAGTACGGGGTATTTGCAGAAAGCCCAGTAAAAGTATAGTACCACGAGTCTCACCCGCTACTTGTACCAAGCGTTGTTATCCCCTCTTGTTGGTCTTGTGTCTCGTATCAAGTTTTAGTTATTACATCTGCATAATCATCATAGTTATGATTATGAGCTTCAATTTCTATTTTATCAGGATATCTTGTTGCGCTTGTATAAACCGCCGGAGTAGGTAATGTTAAACTACCATCAGTCATTATATAAAAATCACCGTAGCTTAAACTATCTAATCTGCTAGGATTACTATTAAATATTTTTTCTATATAATACTCATATGCAGCATTTAAATTATTAACTTCGATTTTTGCTTCTTGCTCTGTCTCCTCTATATTACTATAGTCAGAACAGTAATCACTCCCATCAATCCTTATACATAGTTGGCGTATATCTGAGTCTCTTCGAGTTTGACCTATAAATTCTAAAGTATTTTCATCAATTGCTGAATAATCAAAATAACTGAGTCCAAGCGGAGTCCTTAAAGAACCAGTTACATGCGGACCAGATGTAATTATACTAGTCGTGTTAAAGTTAGGTTTGCTAAATTTTACATGAAAATAATATTCAGTGTGTGGATCTCCATCAAGCTCTAGTTCTTTTATTGAATTTTCTTCTATAATATCACTAGAAAAGCTATATTGACTAGGGTCAGTTGTAAGGTCATAATGTGCTACTACAGGAGTGTCGTTTTTATTCTCAATAAAGAAATGTAGTATGTGATAGTTTGATTCTCCTATTTGATATCTATAAGATACTTCTGGGTCCTTTAAGTCAGGATCAAGGTAGAAATTATAAGAGTCTTTAGTAGTTGAGTAAAGTGTTTCTGAATTATATTCACCTTCTGCGTATACGTTTCTTATTTCATATTTTTTACCCAAATCTACCGAACAAGAAACTACTTCACTATCTCTTAGCCCCAAATATTTGGTAAAACCAGTTTCAGTAGTTTCTTCTTCATTTATATTATATAGTTCTCAATAAATTTTTACATTAGTTTTCCATTCATTACTAGTTAATTTAAAATAAACATTCGTTGCCGTAGCGTTTTGGAAAACTAAATCAGGTTGCTTTAATAAACCAGGAGGCGTCATATTTCCATAAATATTGATAGTTTTATCTTCATCAGTAGAAAGACTTGAACTTTTATTATCATTTACTTTTACTATACTCATTGTTACTCAACTCCTAGTTTATCTATTTTTTCTTCTAATTTTTCTAATCTATTTTCCATTTTTTTAATTTTTCTAGATTGGGATTGTATAGAAGATACAGATAACG
>Ga0306906_1000143_pt1 | contig 36333 bp, 36 predicted proteins | sample AntRauTorcE11897_FD_190405 | JGI IMG/M metagenome (GOLD analysis project Ga0306906, IMG submission 190405) | Saline lake microbial communities from Rauer Islands, Antarctica - Metagenome Torckler E11 #897 (v2) (version 2) | ecosystem: Environmental > Aquatic > Non-marine Saline and Alkaline >...
CACTCCTCCACGATTGCTTTCGAGAGTGCGTGCAAGAAGTGCGTCCGACGACCCGTTCGCTTGCGGTCGAGACGAGTGGCCTCACGGGACGAAGAATCGTCGCATGCGGCTTTCTTTTTCGTGAAGTAGTATTCGTCTTCTTTGAGTGCGCCACCGGGATACAACACCGATTCACCGCCGAACGAGACGGCGGCGAAGTTGCAAATCCCGAGATCAACACCGGCCACCTCATCGCCTGGCGGTTCCGGGTCGATAGTGGTGCGACAGACGAACTGAAGCCGCCACTCGTCTCGCTTGTAGACGGCACGAACTTGTTGTATGTCCCACTCGGTCAGGTCAACATCCGGGCGAGTTTGGTACTCGCACAGGATGAAGTCTGACCGGTGTTCTTTGAGGTTGCGGCCTTTCGAGAGACGAACGCGATTGAACTGTGCGTCGTGCTTGAAGCCAGCCGCTTTGAACGACACGGTTGAACGCGGGTGGGAATCTCCGTTCTTGCGGTATCCGGGCGGTCGGGCACGGTTGTCGCCGTTCCGACGCTTGCCGAACCAGCCGTTGAACGCTTCAGCGAGTTCTTCGAGAACGCGCTGACTGGATTGAGAATGTAAGTCCGTATAGCGTTCGTGGCCTTTGAGTTCGGCTTTGAGTTCCCCGTCATCGGGGATTTCATCTGTTTCATCCCACTGTTCGTGTGCGTAGTAGCGACCGACATTCCAGAGTTTTGAGGCGGCCCATCCGAGTTGGTCGAGGTCGTCACGAACCTGTTGCTGGTTCGTGATTGTGGCCTCGAAGGTTCGAATGGTACGACTCATTTTCTGGCTTCATAACTGGCTATGAACAGTGAATCATTAATAGTGTCGGTTGGCGTGGAATATCCGTCCTTGCCATCAAACGTTGTCAGCGTCAGAACTGTCGGATTCATCCTGACCCTGAAGGGTCAGGTATTCTCCTTGGTTTTTTATAACTGTATGAACTCACCACAATCCCCCACGCCCGAACTAATTGGCAAACTCAGCCAGCTGCATGACCAACTGTGTACCCACAACACAGTTACTGCTCTCTCAATCACCAACAACCACCACGATCTCAAAGTCACCGTTCCCGAACACAGCACGCAGTCAATCAAACAGTACATCGAACAATTCTCAACCGATCTCTCTGTCCTATACAGCGAACCCGCCTCGGAGTCCAACGCCCAACTGACGGTAGGGTACTCCGGGAGAGTCTAACCCGCCAACACTACCTCCTTCACCCCCTTGTTCCCACCCAGCGTTCAGTGACTCGACAAACACCCCTGTCTATACATCCCCGTGAACACTTCAAAACAAAACCCCTCGGGAAAATCAGCACCCAACTACAAACCTATCCATCATCATGTATAGAACACCACCCACTCACCAAATCTTATCCCGCGCCCACAGTCACTGACACCGATGAACTCACACTGCCCGGAATGTGGACAACGCATCATCTCAACAACAGACCCTGACCGCTGGGCGCACGACCCACGAGACGTCGACGGCCGAGAACCCGACTGCGACTGGAACGGCCCGCTCTAACTCACCCCGCATCCCTTCTTCCACACCCCACACCCAGTAGTCGCAACAACACCGAACCCCACCCGACCCCGCAGCTCCCCTCGAAGTCGACACCCTAACCGGAACCGAACCGAACACCCCGAACGTCACGGCCCCGCCGCCGAAGTGATTCCACGCCCACCCGCCACCGACCACGTCTCCGTCGCGGTCGTCGCCACCTGCCGCCGCATCGAGGGCCGCACATAGGGGCCGCGCCGCCCGGGTGGTGTCGCGCCATGCCTCGCAGGGCGCTCCCTACGGTCGCGCACAACAGCAATACAGCAACCCCACTTGTGGGGTCCACATAGTGAACACCGTGAACGAATTCAGGGCGCTTCGAACGCTCGTCTGTGTCTCGATACCTTCCAGGTATTCCGGGTTTCTACGACTCACCTGAATCCCCAGATTCGCTCTCGATCCCTCTTTCACCTGTTCCTCTTTCTTCTCCACCTTTCTCCTTCATCTCCCAGTTCTCCTTATCAGTCAAGATCCCCGTATCTCTCTTTCTACCTATCCACCTAACTTACTCCCAACACTTCTATCATCAACCTACACCCAGAATTAACTTCTTCCTATCACTACTCTACCTGCATTTCCGCCTTAGTACCCGAGGGATTCTGCCGGGTTACTTGTAGTTACTTGTGTGTTGCAAGATTTGAGTTACTCACCATGAGTTACGTTCTGTGGGTTGCTTTTTGTGTTACGTTCTGTGAGTGAGTTACTTGCTATGGGTGTTATTTGGGTTACTTGTTTGAGTTACTCGTGTTTTCGTTACTCATTCGGGAGTTACTCGTGTACGTAACGAGGGTTTAAGTAACGGCGGTGTTAACCAGAAAACATGATAAGTCATAAAGGAGAGAATCTCGACTCAATCTCCCTCCTCATACTCGAATCGTTAAGCCGCCAAGACGATCACAGGCTCAACACGAGCGAAGCGAAAACTCTCGCCGGGGAAGATAACAACGACACCGTTCGGCGGCGCTTCGAACGCCTCGATGCTGCGGGGCTCGTGACGTTAGATGAAGATGAATCTGCGCCAACTCAGATTCCGCCGAAACGTGCAACGCTCACTGATGAAGGGGTGGAGAAAGCGGAGAAGTGGGATGCGCGTGGGTCGCAGAAGAACGACACGATTGAGAAGCGGTTGGAACGTATTGAAGCGAAGATGAACAGCATCGATCAGCGCATGGCTGAACTTGAACACCAAGCCCTTGAGGGAAGCGGTATCCCTGAGTTGCTTGAGGCGCGGCGGTTGGTTGCTACGTTGAATGATCACGCGGTAGGGGAACTGGATGCGGACCTCGGGAAGTATTACCCGTCGGTTGACGAGTAGACACGGACTACGTTTCGATGCCTCTACGTAACGGGAGGAAAACCGGTTGCGGTACACACAGAAAACATGACTGAAAACACAGGCGGCACGGATGAATCGTTCCGGGAGAAAACGCCGATTGACTGGGAAGCGCGGAAGCAGGAAGCAGTGAATCGGGATGGGGGGTGTTTAGCGTGCGGTGAAACAACTGACCTGTACGTTGGGTTCCGAACACCGATCAGTGAGATGCGGGATGAGCAGCTGAAGTTCTCGGTGAAGAACCTGAAGACGCTGTGCGGGACTCACTTGGACGCGCCACATCCTCGTGACGCGCTCCAGCATTCCGAAGATACAGGGTCGTCGTTCATGGGCAGTGACGATACTGTTGATTCGGGCACGAAGCCCGGTTCGGGGAACAGCACCGACTCTGGGGGGATAGGTGACTCTGGAGTGGAAATCAAGTCCGGTGGCGGAGCGTCCCCCACGGACAGTGACAGCGACGATGCTGACGAGGATGTATACAAGCCGGGGCGTGGCCGGGATTCCAGTCGAGAGGATTCGATTGGAGATCGACGCAACAACGACACCGGAACAACCGAGGGGTTGTCTGGGGAGGGATACAATGCAGACGCGGGCTCTAATGAGATCCGTGGGTTAGGAGATGACCCGTCCGCTCGTGAACACAGTCCCGGGGATGATGCTGGGGTTGATGTTTCGGACACGTTCCTCGATAAACGCGAGCGCCGACGGAGGGCAGCGAATTCCAACAGTGACGCTACGGGGAACACTGGTGAGGATGCGGAGCGGTTAACAGCTGATGAGGCTGTTGAGATGGCAACAGACACGGACACCGATTCGGCAGCGGACACGGGTAGTGACTGGGGGTTATTCTCCGGGTCTGACGTGGAAGACGTGAAGGCGTCTATTGGGGCACCCGGGATGTCGTCACCGAAGAAACTGCACGCGAAGTTGCAGACAAAATGGAAGCACGGGGCGGAAGTCGGGGGAACACGGGCAGCGTACCGTCCGCTCCACACGGTAACGTTCCTGACTGAGATCTGCGCAAAACGCATTCTCCCAGTGGTGATTACAGCGATTTTAGTCACTGCAATTGGGGCCGGGATTATGCAGCAGTCTCTCGCAGCGTCAGAAGCAGTGGTTCGGGGGGCAGCGACAACCGTGATGTCTACTTCGAACACAATCGTGTCGTCTCAAGCACTACTGAGTCTGTGTGCAGTGGCCGTGTACGCGGTGGCGTTACTGTACCGTGACGTGTGGAGTGTATACCCGGCGACCAGGACCCCGGATTCGATGCCCGGGTTCGATGGGGATTACGCGAAGCGGTTCCGTGGGAGTGCAGCTGGGGTTCTCATCGGCGCGGGACTGGTGGCGGCATCGAGCAGTGGTGTGGTGACGGGAACCGCGTTGTACGCGATGCAGGGCGCGGGGTATGCCGTGTACCTTGTTGGGGCGGTGATGGCGATGATTGCCGTTGCGGATAGTCAGGTGGCGGACTGCGCGGCAGGAACGGCGCGAGCGCCTGCGCTGTGGGACTGGGGAATTCGAGTCACTGGCACGGCTGGCGTGTTAACCCCGGTACTGAGTCTCGGCGTGGGGGCGACAGCATTGGTGATGATTGCGCCGCTGGCTGTGCTGCTGGCGGTGTATATACAGTCACTGCGGTGGGCGAACACTGTCGGGTTGACGCACAATTAGCCCCGGAGGGCAGAACTGGGAGTTCGGCGATCCCCGACACGCTTTTTCGCGGAACGATGGGCGAGTTGTGTATGAAGGATGTGTACGAGATAGTTCTTGTTGGGTGCGCTCCGGTTGGTGTCGGGGTTGTTGTTGGGTTGCTGTATATTCTTCCCCATGTGTTTCTGTCGAATATGGCGGTGATTTCCGTGTGGTGGGCCGTGTTGTCGATTGCGTTACTGGTAACGGCGCTGTGGGTGATGTTCGGGGATCGAATCTGAGAGCCACTGCGTGTTGTTGCGATGATAACCGGTTCTTCGTTTCGAGAGTTCGTATTCAAGGACGCGGGATTCCAGTGTACCGGGGGTTTAATATTTGTTAGAAGCACGAATTGTGCATGATGGAAAATGAAAACACGGAGTTGCATTGTGAGCGTTGTCGGGAGGAGATTCTGGAAGCGTTGTACCAGTTGAATGTGGAAGCGAAGAAGTACGCGGATGGTGCTGCTTCTGCGTATAATTCGGGGATGAAAACGGTTGCGAGATCCCGGAGTCTTCGGAAGAAATCATTGTATGGTTTGAAGACGGCTATCCTCCGCGAATTCGTTGAGTCAGGGTGTGTTGATTCGATTAAGCGCCACGAGATCGACGGGGAGCTGTATTACTGTTTTTACATCGGCGACTTCTCGTTCCATAGCCCGGTCAGTGAATGGAGTCACGTTCCGGTTGATGCACCGTCGTCCTCGCCGGAAGCACTGGAGTCGTTCGATACAGACCCTGTGAATCGCCCAGATGAATTGGGGGAGTATGATGCGTTAGCTCGGTTGTCGGATGAGTTTGAGTCTCCGAATAATTATTTGCCAGCGCCGTTTGTTCACTCTAATTTCAAGTCGGAGTTTGCTGGGTGGTCGAGTCTCCCGGGTGCAGTGGCGGAAGGGGATCGGGTTGATGGGCGGTTTGGCCGGGCGGTGGATTCGCCGGAGAATCCGTTCCCGTCAAATGACCCGTTTTTGTTCGAGGTAGGGGATTCGTTTCAGACCCGGGAGAGAGGCGAGTGCCGGATTCTGGATCGGTACCGGGCATGGATGCCGCCGTTAATGGCTCAGTCCCCTATCCGCCCGGCATCGGTGTATGATGTTACTCTTGATGGTTCGCGAAGGGAAACTGTGTTAGAAGACCGGTTGGTGGATGACTGGGGGATTATGGTGGCGGATTTGTCGGATCCGCTTCCGGATGTGGCCGGGGAGCAAGCAACTCTCGTGAGTGATGAAATTGAGTCTTCGATTCAGTTCGGTATTGGCGACATTCTTGAAGTGCAGCCGATGCAGGAAGGAGGCGATAATTGGTTCTGTAGAATCACGGAAACCAGTGTGTCGTATAATCTGGTCATCTGCGAGTTTGACCCTGTGAAGCCCACGGAGTCGACCCCGATGAGGCTTTCAGTGTCGGAATTTGTGGATGATGTTGTTGCTGTTCACGACACACCCCCGGATTCTGAGTCCTGATATTCTACGTGTTCTGTGAGGGGCCGTGACTTCTCTCTCACAGCGTTTCTGTGTCTTGACGGGGTATTGGTGTGGATGCCCGCAATAATGATGGGTGGGGCGGTGTAAGGGGGTGTGTATGCCTGACTTTGAGGACGAGGAGAATTCCCGCCCGGAATTCGAGAATCCGTATCTGGATTTCATCTCGGTAACGTTAGAGAAATACCCGCAGATTGCGATTGCAGTTGTGCTTCTGGTTGCTGTATTCGCAGTCGGCGGGGTGGTGTCCGGTGTTGCGTCATTCACTGAAGAAGGCGGAACACCACTCTCTGAGATTGAGACGGACACATCGGAATCCGAGTCAACAGACCCGATGCTGAATTTCAAAATGTATCAAGGCGAAGCCACGAACATCACTCGTGATTCAGTCACAGTCAGTGACTCAGAACAGAATGAGACACTAACGGCATCTGCGGCGTATGCAACTGTTCCAGATGAAGACACAGACCCAGAGTCGTTAGGGTTCAAAGACACCCCTGCGGTCAGAGAGTGCTTGGTTCAACACGGGGAGGAATCTACGGGAGTGACTTCCGAATTCGTTGCGTTAAGCGATGACCGTGTTGTGACTGTGTTCGCGTTCACGGGGGAGAATGCCTCGTGGGAAGTTATTGAATCCACGAATACGGATCCCGTGATTCTTTCTGAAATGCTTATCAGCTCGGGGCACGCAACAGTGACGTATGAGGAGTTTGCGGATGATGAGGAAGAAGCGGAGATGGAATCACTGGAACAGACTGCGAAGAATCAGTCGCGTGGGTTGTGGAGTTGCGAATCGGCGTAGCGACGTCGATCGAGGTTCGATTGTTTCTTGATGAGCAGTCAGTGGTTGTAATAGTCAGTTGCGCGTTCGAGACGGGATTCTGGGAACGAGTAGAATTTCACACTGGCGTTTACAGCGCCGTGGAATAGGTCACTGGGGTCGGCGTCTGTCCAGTCTTCCCAGCGTCGTTCAAGGCCAGTGACGACGAAGGCGACAACGACAACCGACTCAGAGTCACTGTAGTCGGGGTTATCATCAGCAACTGTTCGGCCATCGGGAGAGTCACGGTCGACATCCCATTCGATGCAGGTTGCACCGGGCGTGCTGAGAACAAGTGCAAGATCAGGGTCGCCAGAGTCGGTATCAACAACGTAGGTGCCGGGAGAGAATTCTGGGTCAAGAGTGTCGCTTCGAGACATATCGTGGTGTGCAGGCTTTCAAGGGAAAAGAAACAGGGCTGTGACCTGCTCGCAGTCACTGAATTCTTGTTCAGTTAATGGTGAACGAGTTGGTTCATGGTTTTGGCGAGGGCTTTGAGTGCGAGGCCAGTGACCCCGGACGTGACCATGAATCCGAGAATGAAGACAATCAATCCAGTGACTGTGAAGAAGTCAGCGTCAGTGACTGTGCGCACGGCCCCATACCCGCCGAGCATGGGGATGCCGAGAAGCGGGATTGGGGCCAGCATCTTCGGAAGGAATTTCGGAATCATCGGCGTGTGTAGAGAAGCTATTCGGTCCCGGGAAAAGCATTCGTGGGTTAGTGAAGTTCAGTTCACGCGGGAGTCGTACTCTTCCCGGCAGTCACTACAGAGATGCGAGATCGTATCGATGTCTTTCACACCAATCGCATTCTCACCATTGAGTGAGGCACTGCACAGCGTGTCGTAGTCATCATCACCAGGAACGCCGTCAAGGGTGTCCGGATCGAGGATGTGTTTCCCACCGATTGCCGGGTTCGGGTCCGGGCGAACGTACCAGTCCCGGGTTGTGTCGCGGTCTAACCCAGTCCAGCCATCGCGTTCTTCTTGCAGTAACGGAATGAGGCTGTACTGGATGTCTCCAGTGGGGTTGATGCCTTCGTACTCGATTTTCATAACCGGGAGGTCTTTGTCGTCATCAGGGAACACAACAATCACCCAGTCATCGTCTTCAGGGACATGATTGAATTCGTGTTCCACGATGTACGGGCTTTTCACCGGTTCCCACGAGTCAGCGAATTTCTCGCGGTTGTTGTACGTGTACGTCTGGATTTCACCGTCAACTTCGGATTTCACGATGTACCGGGCTTCACTGTGATCGTACCGGTACCATGCAGCGAATTGCTTCGGGTTCGGGTCTTCGAGTTCATCACGACTCCCGAATTTTGCGATCTCCCGGTGACTGCCTTCCTTCCGTGCGACTACGGTCCCAGAACGTTGTTCAACCCATTCGAGGTTCTCGTCTTTGTCACTGGCGCGCGGGTTGAACACGGGCGTGAATTCTTTGTTCTGCCATTCCACAGTCATGTTCCGGTGGTTGTAGAATACGGTTTCGCCGTTGTCTTCAGCTTTCACGAAGGCAGGTTTCTTCAACGTGTTCAGGATGTTCACCCCGTCACTCTCCAGTATGGATTGACTGGATTTGTACGACGCATCCTTCACCGCCATCACCGCGACATTGCCTTGATTGACGGCTTTCCGCATATTGTTCATCATGTGCGCCGGATCTTTGAACGTCGTCGTCTCGGCCTCGATGCTCACGTCCTGTCCACGACTGATCTCGTAGACGTTCGGGTACTCGCTTTGCAGGCGCTCAAGTTTTTCCTCGAATTCTTTCACCGAGGACGCTGACATATCGATTGGGGAATCAGCTAATCCGTCCGGTTGCTCATCACCTTCCTGACTGGGGAGGCTGGCGAGGTATCCGGCTTTGGTGAATTCCTCAAATGCGCGGCGGAGTGTGTACCGGTGCGAGTCATTTCCACCGGTTTCTGCTTCCCCGGTGTCGAATTCCATGACCTTACTGCGGCCATCGGGCGTGATCTTCACCGAGACCTTCCCGCTATTGATGGTTTGTTCGATGTGTTTCTCCGGCATTTTCTCGATCTCGTTCGAGAGTTTCCGGGAACTGTAGTCGTTATCAATCCGAGCGCGGATTTCGCGTTTCACGTTTTCGGATTCTGTGAACACTAAGTCGTCTTCACCTTGCCGCATGGCTTCCTGAATACAGGCAGCGTAAGCGGCTTCGAGAATAATGTCGTTTGCAACCAGTCCATCCGTGTCACTGGTTTCATTGTCTTCGTCGCTATCAGAATCAGTTTCTGTCTGGAATTCTTCATCCCAATCCGGCATCAGGTCTTCCGGGGACTGATCAGCGTACTCACGGATTTCATCGATATGAGTGCCGTTATTTTCCAGTTTCTCAACGATAATGTCATTCACATCTTCCCGAGTCCGAACAGGCGGGTAATCAGCGAACGTTTTCACGATGAACGGGTCTTTGAGTTCTCCATTCACCTCAATTTGCGTCATGAGGTTAAACCGGCTCAAGTCCATCAACTCTTCGTCACTGGGGCCACGGAGTTTCTTCGAGATTGTTCGCGCGTCACTGGGTTCTCCGGGGTTTAGCGAGAGGTAGTTCTGAACGTTCCCCAGCATTTCTTCTTGAATTGCCGCTGGTAACTGAGAGGGGTACTGGTTACAGATAGTGACGGAGAGTCGCTTCTGACGGGCCTTCGAGAGCATGGCCTGTATTTTTGCTTCCGTTGAGACAATGTCGTTGAATTCGTCGAGGAATAGATAATACGGGTCGTATTCCCCACCACCAGATCGGCTGTTGATTACACTCCAGATATTCCGGAGGAACGCAGTGGTGAGGGGTTTCCGAACGCTCTCAGACACTTTCGCGTTCACAATCAGGATTTTGTCTTCTTCGATGATTTCCCGCATACTGAAACTGGATTCCTGTTGAGCGACAATTCGGCGGGCTTGAGGGTTCTCAACCCATTCTTGTAGTCGGGAGAGAACCGGGTCGAATTTGTCTTGGTTCATCTCAACCAAGTTCTCCATATTCGCCTTAACAGCAGGATCTTCAATCGATTCAGCGAGTTTTTCTTGGAATTCCGGGGTGTCCAGAAGATGGTAGAAATGAAGTAATGTGAACGGATAATCCGACTGCATCATCCCACGCATCACAGTCTTGTAAATCCGGTCCATGCGCACCCCCCAGTAGTCTTCATCAGCGAGCGCGCCTTTCAAATCTTCCAGTTCGCGTGTGATTTCATTCCCGTCTGCATCCCCGACATCGATGAAATTCATCCCGGCGATGTAGTCACTTTCATCAGGATCTGGATCCACCCAGACAAGGTCATCAAGACGGTGTTCCGGGAGTTGCCGAAGAATCTCGTAACAAGCTTCGCCCTTCGGGTCAACGAACGTGAACCCGTAGCCTTGGTACGCTCGCTGAACCATGATGTTCTTCAGAACGCTGGTTTTCCCGTGCCCGGTCTGCCCGAAGATCGCGCAGTGACGGAACCATGCTTTGTGGGAAATCCCGACTTCGTGCGGTTCAGCTTCCAACGGGTCATGGCCAACGAACACGCCTTGTTCATCGTCATGGTATGCGCCTTCGAAGATATTCCGCACCCATTCCCCTGCATACGGCCCATCTCCATCTTCAGTGTATGCTTTGAGTTCGTTCCCGAATTTCGTATCTCCTTTATCGGGGTCGAAATCGTGGAGAAAATCCGGTTTAACGTCATCCGGGAGTTCCATCTGCTCTTTCATAGTCTGTTCCAATTCCACCTCATCAGCTTCAGCTGCTGCTGAATCAGATCCACTGCCGAAAAACTGCATGAATCGCTTCCGAATACCGGACTCGTTAGTCATCAGTACCGATGGTGGCTCCTCGCCTGTTAAATGATTCACGGGTGAAACAGCTTCTGAACCCGTTCTTTCACGGCAGATTAACAGTTATTCGGATCTGTCACCGAACATTCCGAACTCCGGCCCATCATTGTCATAGTTCTCCCCCTCCTTCCCTTCCTCTTTGCCTTCATCAGAGGGTGGTTCTTCAACAGTGTCTGTACCGCCTTCAGAATCTCCTCCCAGTTCTTCCTCCTCGGTTTCCAAACCATCCTCCGCGTTGATTTCTTCCAAGGATCCAGTCTCGGTTCTCTCCGTGCTGACTTCCTCAGTCACGTCTACTGATTCATCCCCGGTGATCTCACCATGGGAGTCTTCTATTTGCAGTGACTCGTCAGTAGCCTTATCAGCAACTGTGTTTTCGTCTTCGTCTGTTTCGGATTCGCGGTTTTCATCGCCGAATTCCGGGGGATTGGGCTGATCTAACGACATCAGATCATCTTCATCAGTATTGTCTGGTGTTACATCAGCTATATCTGGGTGAGATGTGATGTCTTCCTCGTCAGTGACGGCGTCTTCCCCCACGTCACTGGCTTCGGATTCAGTCAGGGAGTCCTCAGTGACGGGTTCTTCCTCCGCGTCGATACTGCCACTGCCTTCATCAACACTCTCACTGGATTCTCCCGGGGTATCGGGTTTCGAATCACCGGTAATCTCCGCTCCGATTTCCGCCGCAGACATTGAATCACCATCTTCCCCCGGTAGGCCCTCACCCGGACTTTCATCAGCATCCGTGTCTTCATCAAGGCCTTCGTCTGTCGATGGCTCGGAATCATCGTCAGTGTCGTCAGTGACCACGTTCGATTCCGCAACGAATTCATCGTCAGCCACTTCACCATCATCCGGCACTTCCTCGTACTCTGCATCATGGTCAACCTCGCCTTCAGTGAAATCGTCCAAGTCATCGTCACTGCCGTCTTCGTCCGTGGTGTCTGTGGTGTCCGGGAGTGGCTTCCCGGGATCATCCGCAACAAAGTGCAGATCGTCACCTAACCAGACGATGTTATGCACAATTCCTTTCATGCGATTATAGATGCTCGACGGAGCTGAAACCCCAACAGACGCATCCGAAGTCTGGGTTTTCTCAGCATCGGAATCATCCGTTGTGAATTGCTGATCGAACTGGTCAACAGCACTACCGTAGAACCGTTCTGCGTCAGTCGGCACACCGGAACTCGAATCAATTGTTGTCCATTCAATCTCCGGCGTTTCAACGCCACCATTCGGAAGATGCGCTAATCCACTGACTTCCGGTACGGTCATGATGATGTCCCGGTCAACCCATTCCCGAGCGGCGAATTCCTCTACCAGTGTATCGAGGTGCTTCCCGTTCTTCGGCGTTTGAACGAGTGTCTGATCACCTTTCTCAGCGAAGGACTGCTCGAACGTTTTCGCCACACTCCAGATATTCGACTTCGCTTCCCCACGACGCGGCGCGAACGTCAGAATCCGGAGGTCAACGTGGTATGCCGGTTGCCCCTCTTGCTCCATGATTTTCGAGGCTAACTGCCGTTCTTCACTTGATGCATCCCGTGTTTCTGTATTGAAGAACCCGGACAGCATTTTGTCTTGCTTCACCGAATTCGACACTGACCCAACGTCACTGAAGAACGGCGTTGATTCAATGAACGGGATGTGCTTCCTGACGGGGCCGCCGTGCGCCCACTCCGGATGTGCGGGCTTGAACTGCACTTGCACCATCGTCCGGCAATGGTTATTCGCAACCATGTCCGACGTAATCGACTTGTACGGATCGTCTTTGAATGGTCGAACGCCGTTCTGTGATCGAATGGGGAAGTATTTCGATCGCTTCAGATTCATTTCTGCACCAGCCACCCAGTCGTTCTTATTGACTCGGGTGAACAGTTCCTCGCGTTCTTCGATCTGCGCACTCGGGTAGAACCCCCGGATCTGGCGGCGGAGCTTCAGTTCAGCACGGGAATCCTCTACGTAGAAGAAAAACTGGATTTTGCCGTCATCGAACCAAATCTCGAATGTTTCCTCTTGGCTTTTATTGTAAATCCCCCAGTCGAATTCGAGGTTGTGGAGGGCTTGTAGGAGTTGTTCGCCAGCGTCCATGCCGTCGTTATCAGCGTGCGGCATCACTCGGAGTAGTTTCCCGTTCCCGAGGTTGTTTTGGATGCTGCGGTACATCTCTACATCGACCTCTTTGGGGACGTTATTGGATCGCAGGTGGGTGTCTACGAATTCGGAGACATAGCTCTTGAACGTCATTCGTTATCGGAGTTCGATACTCACGCGGAAAAACAGTTTCCGTGGGTGATAACCCATTCAGTCACTGCGGTGGTTTTGACTCAGTCTTGTTGTTCAGATCCAATCATTCTGGAATTGCACTCCGGGCAGTTTTCCGGGCCGCCAACCCACGGATCTTCCCATTCATGGCCGCAATCAAGGCAGTGGTAATCGTGTAGTTCCGGCATCGTATACGGCGGTCAGGAACGGCGTTTGAAAAGACTACCTCACAGTTCGATGCTGACAGGCAGTGACGTTACTCGAAGCTTTGGAATCCGCCTTCATCCACGTCCATTCCTTTCAGTTCCTCTTCTTCCTTCATCCGTTCGAATTCCTCAGTGACTTCCTCGTTATCCTTCGCCGCCGCGTTTTCAAGCTGCGAGTTCGGCGTCATCTCAACGTCTTCGTCAGCCCAGTCAACCGTACTGCTGATGTCCGTCACGGCAACGTTATCGACTTCCGCGATGCCGTACAGTGCATGGCAGAACGTTTCCGGGGCGACTGCCGTGCCAATTAGCGCATCGAACGTCCCGTCGTAATTCCCAGCTCGGAGAGCTAACTCGGACGGGTCTGTCGAGAACACTTCGAATCCGTTACTGAGGTCTTCCAACGCAGGGAGCGAGTCACTGTCCGGCGCATCCTCTTGATAGATGTCGAACCGAACATGGTACAGATTCGTTCCAACACCATCATCCGGAGTGTACTCGAACAGATTCGCTTCCGTGTCCGGCTCCGTGTTAGACAAGTCATCGCCCGACGTGTCCTCAAAGTCGCCTTTGTACACTTGCGAGCGATTCGCACCAAGTTCAGAGAGGGTCAACGACCGGAAGTCTTCATCCAACAGGAATCCTTTCACACGTTGTCCGCGCTGCGCTTCCTCCCGTGCCTGCTGGTGTTCTTCACTGGTTTTCTGCTCAACCTGCCGATCCATCAACTGCTCCATCGCGTCTTTGTTATTATCGGCTTCCATACCGTGCCCCGGAAGTTCCTCGATGTTGTCTTCGCGCGTGTCGTAGTCCACGACCGCTGCTTCATCGGGGTGCGCACGGATCTGAAGCGGGTACCACCCGTTATCGCCGACGTTCAACAGAGCTTCACTGTAATCTAACCCCTCATCGCCAGCTTGCGCGTTTTTCACGTAATTGATCTGGTTCCCGTTCAGTCCAAGCGCGTCCGATGCCAGATCGCTATTCAGGCTGGATAACTGGCAGAGTTGCATCATCGAACAGTTGTCCAGAATCGCCTCGGCCTCGGCGTGCTGGTAGAATTCCTCCACCGTCTGCGTGATGAAGTGAATACTGAGATCGTAGTGCCGACTGTGCCGCACAGCCTGCTCTAAGAACTTCAGATTCGCACTGTTCTTCATCAGGTACCGCGCTTCGTCAATCACCAAGATAACCTTATTCTCGGTGTTCTTCGCGCGCTCATACGCCATGTTGAACAGTAACTGCATCATCAGCCCCAGTCCGTCCTTCCCGCCTTCTTGCTGGCTGAGGTCCAGGTACGTCACCCGGTTCGCGCCCGGTTCGATTTCTGTGTGTTTTGCGAGATTCGAATACTGGCCGCCCTGCCGGAAGCCCTTCAACGCAACGAGCAGCTGCCCGGCGTATTCACCGACACGTTCCTTCTCGTAAGACGAATTCGATGCAGAGAATTTCGACGGGTTCTCCGACATCTCCTCAAGAATCGAGAGAACGTCGCGAACAGTCGGGGATTCCTTACTGTGCGTCGTATGGTCGTGCGTGATTCCCTTCCGGTTATACGCTCGCTGAATTGCGTCTTGCAGAATCCCGCGCTCGGCCCCGATGTCGATTCCTTCGATGCTGAAGTACGTATCGAAGAAACTCATCACGTCCTTGATTTTGTTCCCCAGCGGATCCAGTTTCTCCGCCGCACCTTCACCAGCCGCGTCCAGAACGTGCTGCGGCGTTTCCTTCAGTTCAAGCGGGTTCAAACCCTCACTCCCACCGACAAGGATCTTGTCGCCATCCAGCGCCGCGTTCAGCCCCTCGAATCCGTTCAGCGGGTCGAGCATCATGACTTCAACATCCTGATCGCGCATGAGCGTTCGAGCGATCTGGAGTTTGGTCGAGAAACTTTTCCCCGACCCGATGTCGCCAATCGTCGCCATGTTATACCCGGTGTCCCGGCTGAATCGGTCCACAACAACCGGTGAGCCGTTGTGTTGCTGAATGCCGTAGTCAATTCCGGAGTTCTCAATCAGCGTTGCAGAACTGAACGGCATCATCGACGCCGCTGCTGCCGATAACATCGGCTTCTTCTTCCCTAATACGTCCTCCGCGAGCGGACTGGTCGATACCATTCCGCGATCTTGAACGCGCCGCGAGACACGCGGGTCAGTGTCAGTTGGTGGGACTTGCAGTTTCTCAAGGTAATCCGATTCTAACTCGTTAATCGAATCCGCTCCAACATCCCGGTCAACACGGAAGTTCACATACGTCCCGATGTCGAACAGTGTCTTGCCTTGCTGTGAAACAAGGTCGTACATGCGTTCCGCGTCAGACAGGTTCTTCTTCAGGTCACGTTTCCGAGCCGGGTCTTTCGTCCGTTCGTATTCCGCGCGGATGTCCCCCATGTTGCTTTTGAGCGCGCGTTTTGCAGACGCCCGATTTCGCGGATCCAGATGAATGGAGATGTCTGTGTCGTAACTGGCGTCGGCGAAAATCGGCTCAAGGAACCCGGGGCGGGCTTTATTCGGCCATTCGTTGATGTAGTAATTCCGGATGAGTTGCTGCCCGGAGAGCATGTGCGTGTCTTCGATATTCATCTCCGTGGGCGCGATGAAGTCTTGATGCAGATTCGCGACCTTGTCGATGAATCCTTCGTCCGGGAGTTCATACCCCGGATTCTCATCAGACGGCGCTTCTTCTACGTCGCTTTTCGTGTACTCGGTGTCTTCCTCGTTGACTGTGGGCTCGGACTCGTCTTCAGTACTGTCTGAAACAGAGTCACTGTCAGCATCCGCAGGGGGTTCTGTGTCCGATTCGTCATCCGATCCGAAGATGTCTCGAAGTGCCATGGATTGAAGTGTGAAGTGTGTAGTTTGGTTGTGTTCTGCGAGTTATTCGCCGGTTCCGTCGTAGCCTTTGTTTTCAGTGACTTCGTCAGGGTCAACGGGGTCGCCGCCACCCATCGTCACGCCACCGCGATGCAGATCCTGAACAGCGTTCTCACTGAAGTTCAGTTCCACACCGCCCCAGTATTCTTTCAGGACAACAGCGTGTTCTGTTGCAGTGATTCGACGCGCTGAACAGTCTTGGAGACGCCGAATACCTTGCTGTGCCGAGCCAAGTCGCTGATTCAGCATTCGGAGTTGTTCCTGTTTCAGTTCATCATCTTCGTATTCCTCTTGCTGATTCTCTTTCAGTCGTTGGAACACTCTGCCAATAACCGGCTTCTCCGCAAGCCGGTCAATCGCAGTTTCATCTTTCTGCGTTTGATGAACTTCGTGTTCCTGCACCGCGATAACGATGTAGAATTCGCGTTGATTCGTTCCTTGGTACCCGAGGTACTCCGAGTACCAACTGGTGAAGCTCTGAATCAACGCCTTCAGCACAGGCCGGTTCTTCACGTCAGGGTCATTCAGCCGGGAATTGTACTGTGACATGTACTCTTCCACGGGGAATGTTTTCGTTGTGGAGTAAATCTGAATCGGGTAGTCAACGGTGTTGTCTAAGTACCCTTCCCAGTCATTCACAATTTGCTCCCATTCACGGTTCGCGGCTAACGCCATGTTCGCCGGGTCAACCTTCACCGCGCCAACGACAGCCCCGTCAGTGCGTTCAACGGCCCCGCCTTGCTTGTGGATGCGTTCGATATGAATCTCGTTTTGTGTTCGAGAATTCATTTCGTAGGCTTTTGTCATCGGCTGTTCCTCCGGATTTTGTTGTGCGGTTTCCATGGATAGATGCGTGATCTCATGCGGTTTCGTCGTTCGGTGAACAATACTTTCAATCCAGTTTGCTGGCCCGAGATGCCCGGGTGCAAACAGGAAAATGAAGGCAGAAACCAACACCCCAACCCCAATCATCGGGATGAACATGAACGACAGAATATCCGGGAGGAGCGTCCCGAGATACGCAAGAACCAGCGCCGGGGCGATGATTGCGCCGAGGTCTTTCATCGTGTACCCAGCAGCGAGCGTGTTGTTGTCGCTAATGTTCTTAGGGATGTTGTACGCTGCTCCAAATTGTTTGCTCATGATTGTCTTACCGGGAGTCACAACCCGCCTTTAACAAAACTTTCCCCAGTCAACACCTCTCGAAACCCACAGCAAAAACAGACCCTGTATTCAGTGACTCTAATTCCCGACCGAAAGTCACTGCATCACATCAACGGTTTCTCCAGCTTGATCCAGAGTTTCCTGGTCAACATCTCCTGTGTTGAGTTCGTGGGTTTCAACACTGTCACTGCCAATCACGTCAATCGACTTATCGCCAGTTGTCGGGGACGTGTTCGTCGCCACGGAACTCCCATCCGCATCACCCATCTCAATCCGGTCAATTTCCTCGCGATTCTCTTCGAAGTCCTGATCTTTGAGGTCCTGCGAAACGTAATCGGCTTCCGAATAATGCCGAGTTTCGCTCCCATCATCAATCAAGCCATCAGTCGCTTCAGACGCCATCTCCCGTGCGCGAGAGTCATCTGTTGCCAACTCATCCGCAGATGGCGTATCATCCAGTTCCTTCTCCGCCTGCCCTTGCGCTAACCGCTCCAAACGCCGTTCCTCAGCCGGATTACTCGGATCTAACCCGTGTTCCTCAGCCAACTCTGCTTTCGTTTCAGCAGCGACCTTCGTCTGCTCCCAATCCTCTCTGCGTTCTTGGACGTTACTCACACCGTCACTGACTTTCCCGGCGATAGTCCGGCCACCACGCGCAGCTGCAATCCCCGCGTTCGCAGTTGTAGCTGCACGATTCAATGCCCGGTTGAATCCTTGCGCATCGCTCGTCCGAGACTGATTACGGTTATTTCGGAAGTACCCGTCATCATTCGTCACGCGATCGAGGCCGTCGGATGCTGCTCCAGCAGCCTTCTCAATTCCATCACGCGGGGACGTTGCAACTGTTTCTGCTCCGCGCTTCAGTTTCGCCCCGTATCCTTCGTCTTGATACGCTTCCTCCATGTTCTCGGATTCCCCGCCACCACTCGCCGGAGATCCAGATGTCGTTTCCATTTCTGCGTCCGATTCTACCGAATCAGTGCCAGTGCTAACGTCCCCGTCACTACTGGAAGAACCAGTGACTTCACCGTAACTGGATTTCGCAATGCCAGCTGCTGCCGCGCCGGTTGCCAGCCCGGCGACCTTCCCACCGACTTCGCCGACGTCCATCATTTTCAGCGGGATGTACGCCATCATACTGAACATCGCCATGGTGAGGAATAATTCTGCAAAGCCAGCCCCAATGCTGTTACTGGGGAATGCTTCCATCACGGTTTGAGAAAGCATCAGTAACACTGCAACGGGAATCGGCATTAATAGAATACCCGGGGCTTTCCCGAGGTAATTCCCAGCCATGCGAGACATGCCTTTGAGCGGCCCGGCGTGAAGCGCCCAGAACGCTAACAGAATCGGGCCACCAACCGAGTACAGGAGAATGGCGAGGTACCGCACAACGAAAATTGAAAGGAACAAAATGATTGGCGCTAACCCGACAGTGTACAGAACCACAGCAGCGAACGCGAACGTCCCTGCACCAGTTGCGCCTTGATCGAGGATGTATCCAATCCCGTCAGTTGGCATGATGTTCACTGTAAGTGTGTGCGTCATTTCCGTTGCGAAGCCCCACATGGGCCACCACCCCATCAGTCCGATGAGGAGAACGAATGCAACACGGCGATTCATCTTACTGATGTCGGTCTGTGTGACGTGCGAGGTAAGTCCCTGAAGCATCGCCATAATCACCCAACCGAACAGGACGATGATTGCGGCGAGTAAAATAATCGGCATCGTCTCGTCCGTCCCGGAGTACACGGCATCGTACATCGGCTTCCAGACATCACATTTCGCATCAGTACAGGAACTGTCCAACGCCCAGAATTGATCTCCGTTCGGAGGGTATGGCGTTTGCAGTAGCTCTGTGGTTGCATCCCCAGCAACCTCTTTCATTACTTGCTGGATTTCCTCGACAAATTCTTCAGCCGCACTCTCAAGGCCACCGAAGAATGCTGACCCAATTCTCGACATTATTAGCTCTTATCGAGAGTTTAAACGAACTGCACTTATGACTTGGCGTAGCTCTCTCGGTGAACTCACGAGTACATATCAAAACAGAATCGTTGAATGACAATCACGAGTCACTGAATCGTTGGTTTTCAATCCGGGTTCAACGCTTCAAACACCCTTCGCGGGATCTTCCGGACTTCCGGTGGAATGATACTGAACCCAAGACCCTTCCGGAACATCATCTCCAGCAACCACAACGGGACGAGTGCCGCAATCACGCCGAATAACCGGTATATCCAATCCATGAACCCGGCAGAGTCTGACACAGTCACTGTCTCCTCAACAGTCACATACGAATCCGTCGTTGCATACCACGGCTTCGGATCAAACCGGATTTCTGCTCGTGGTGTCGTTTCATATTGGAACCGGATTTCTTTCGGTTGATTCGTGTTCATTCTGACAGACTCTCCATTCAGGTACAGGTCATGGGGTCGTTGCATCCCTAATGACCCGCGCGTGGTTCTCGGTCCGACCGGAATATAGTTCTGTGATTCAGGGTCAATAACCGAGATATTCACATATGCATTGCCGTCTTCACGATCTAATCTACTTCCTTCAACTTTGAGGATTGGCTTCACCAAATCTTCTTCCTTCGTTACTTCTATATCAGAATTCGTTTGACCATGAACAACCCCGTGAGATACGAGATCGTCGTATTCGAAATTCGCGTCATGGGTAATCTCCATGTTTATTGCGTATGCGTACTGGTACTCGTCTTCTTCAACAATCGGCACGTTAACCGGGTCCGGGAGCGTGGGCGTGAATTCTGGAAGTGTATCGATTTCTGTCCCCCCAGTTGAAATTCCTCGGAACGCAGCTCGGGCATTATACCTCACTCCCGACTCTGCGGGGTATCCAGCGGTTCGAACTGGCTGAATGTTCGTATGGCGTTCTTCGTCACCGCTCGACGTTGATTCAACCATCGTATCCCACTCAGTGTCCCGATTCATGAAATACTGCCAGAGATTGTTTATTGTGCCATCCGGACTGGAGACACTGTCCCAGATCCGGTCGTGACTGTATACTCGAACACGTGTTTCCCCGTCCGGGTGGTGCCCAACCATCATCTTGACATTCGGATCTTTGAATGTGACGTCTTTCGGTTCGCTGTCAACTGTCGTTGTGATTGTCGTCTCGTCTTCGAAGTGATCTCCCGGCTCTCCTTCAGAATTCGTATGGAAGAACACATCAGGGCCACTGGAATATGCTTTATTCGGAGAGGAAAGCGAGAATCCAGTTCCGGGGCCATCATACCCGCCATTATAGTCACTTCCGCCAGTCTCATCATTTTCTTCTTCGTCATCCTCGGCATCATCGTCCGGTACTTCTGGCGGTTCAGTGTGCGTCACTTCTTCATACGTCGCAGTGATGTCTGCTTCAACACGAATCGAATCATGGCCTTCTTCCACGCCTTCATAGTCAACACTCCAAACACCGTCAGACGGAGATTCATCCACTCCAATCAGTTCCGACTCTCGACCACGTTCAGCATAGACTCGGACTTCTTCCACTTCGGAGGTTTCGTGGCTATACAGTAATTCAGGCCAGCCAATTGTTTCGTCGTCTGGAATGTCTACACGGAAGTCAGAAACGCCTCGGATTGTTCCTTCCTTGTCAATATACAGTGTTTGTTCACCTTCGTCTTGACCTCCGTTTTCGTAGATTCGAGTTGCAGAGTCAATCGCGAAGATTTTGACGTAAGCATCTTTAATTCGACCGTCATCTTCTGGGTTGACGTGCTGCGGATACACACTCTTTGAATATCCTCCGCTTTCGAAATCCCGGATATTGTTTTTATTCCATGTATTTGCCGTGTCCGGGGGCTGTGTTGTCGACCAATCACTGCCCAATGCATATTCTGTACTTGCGGATTCAAACTCCATGTTATCGAGTGTGCTGTTCTCGTAAGGTTCAACGTATGACCAGAGCTGTGCGAAATCAGCATTCGACATCCCATATGGGGTCTGATTATGGTCTTCTTCAATTGGCGCGTGATCTGCGGTCACGGCAGTAGACCCAGCAAGTAGAATCGTTACAGTAACCGCGACAACCAGAATTCCGAAAACGGATTTTCTCATTGGTTGAAAGGGCGGTTATACGTCGTCAATACAACTTTCATCGACGTCGATGCTCGGCACGAATTCGATGATTCCCGTGAGGATGACCGTTGCGAGCAACGGCACCAAGATGGCGTAAATCAGGGAATTCTTCTGGAGCTTCTTGTACGTCGACTTGTTGTTCTGGTCAACACCGTAGCGCCAGGAGGCGTAGACGAACACAATCGCCCCGAAGATCGGGAGGATTGCAGTGAGTTGATTCAGAATGTCAATGGCATCCTCAACCAGCGTATTGCTGCAACCCGACTGCGCAGCTGCTGGCTCCACGAGGAAGAACAGCAGTAATCCTCCGATGAGGAGGGTCTTTGGAGATCGAAGCTTTTGCCCGACTGTGCCGGGGATGGATTTCGTATTCATGATGATCCAATGGTGGACTTATCTCAAGACGCGGTTGCGACGAACTGGGTAAAAGGCCTTCGGGGTATGGTTTTCAGCAATACAATGCCAGAATCCGCCTATATCGGTAGAAATCAGACCCCAAACCAAATCGTTGCGCGTCAATCACTTTCTCACGGCTTCTTAATCGAGGACGTATTCGGAATCTGCTTCCGCTGCGCGTTCCGCGACTTCATCTAAATGATCCATCCCCACAACTAACGCGGCTTCCTGAAGCACTCGCTTCATGACGCTGTACAACCCATCATGCTCGACTTTCAGTTCGCCGAAGAACACGTCGTTGAATTCGCTTCGTGTTTGACGGGGGAGATACAGGTTCTCTTGTGACCATTCCGTGTCGGTGCCCACGCGATCACTGACAGTCAACGCTGTGTCTGCAACCTCGTCAGGGTGCTTCATTGCGACTTCAATCACTGCTAACTGAATCACTCGTTTTTCGAGATCACGGACCTCGCGGTGATTCGCTCGAACCTGAATGAAGAAGTCATTGTACGTTTCCTCGACAGCGTTCTCTTCAAGGAAAATCGAGAGGGATTGCCACGGCACGTCTCTTGGGGCGTCATCTCCGGTGTTCTCAGTGGAAGTAGTGTCAGTGGACATGGATTGTGGGTGTGGTCACGGCGAGGTGGGCGTTGGCGGACACCGTAGCCACAGTGAGTTGACTTACTTAGACGGTGTCAGACAGAGGGAAATAAACCCTACGCACAGACGTAAGCTAATCCCACAACTAAATTAACAACGAGAAAACGCAGACGACAACCACCCCTCGGTAACCGACAAACCCGTTCTCCGAGCCGCACACACCGCCTAATTCATGCGCCGCCAGAACTGCGATACAATCCCTTCAACATCCCCCGCATCAGTCGGCTGGTACTCATCGCGCTCGTACTTCGGGAGGAAATCCCGGACGGACGCCCACCCACGACCAGCGTACCGATCGTCCACCAGAACCCGAACCCCTTTGTCATCCATGCCGCGAATCACGCGGCCAAGTGCCTGCCGAGCCTTCCGGACTGCCGGGACGTTGAACGCGATGTCGAACCCATCATTCCCGAACTGGCTTTCATACGCATTCCGAATTGCGTCCGGGTACGGGCCGCCGAGTCCGCGAATCGGAACACCGCACACCACACACGCATCGAGCTTGTCGCCGTCATAGTCCACGCCCTCGGTGAGCGTTCCGCGCAGACTCGTGACAAGCACCTTCGATTCCCCGCTGAAGAACCACTGTTTCAGATCTTCCGTTTCCTCGTTACTGCTGGATTCATCAGCCTTAATCGGCTTACTGACGTTCTGGTTGTACTGCGGGTTCAGTTCGTACTCAACCCATTCGGCTTCCACGTAGCTCGGCATACACACCAGCACGTTCCCGTCCGTGTTCGACACAACATCTTCAATCGTGTTCTTGTATGTCTCACGGGTTTCGTTGTTGTCACCATACGGATTTCCTCGGTTACTGCCAGTGAACTTCGTGGCGTTCACAGCCATCGATTCGCGGCGTTCCTGCGGGAAGTTCAACCCATACACCAGTTCCTGCACCGGGCGGCCAGTGTCGTCTTCCATCTCGTCCAGTCCGGTTTCCTCACGGTACACGTCCAGTGGCGCGAGCGTTGCACTCATCAGCAACCCACCGCCGAAGTCTTCGAGACGTTCCCGAATTGGGTCACTGGGGATGCAGTTCTTCATTTCGAGCGCCGGGGAGAAGTGCCGGTTCCACAGCAGATCCGCGCTATCGAATTCACGGTCGCGCTTCTCTAACGTGAGCGACCGGAAATACTGGCTGTGGCCATTCCGCTTCCATGCCGTCATGACACGCCCAACACTGTCCGCATACGTTTCCTGCGTGTTGTACGTCGTCACTTCCTCCGTCGCTTCATGAATCGCATCCGCGATTGCAGAGCCGATGTGTTCTGCATCATCGGCAATCGATTCGTACCCCTCGAATTCCATCCAGTTGCTGATTTTGTCCTTCCGAGACTGATCCGGGGGGCGGAGCGGGTACTCGATGTCGTCTTCCATGTCGAGAACCGTTTCCTCCCAATTCCGCTTCGTTTCATCGAGCGCATCCAACGCGAATTCCTCGAACTGAGACTTCAGCGCCTTCAGGAAGTCCACGAATTCCGCAACGTCATCCGGAGACACGCCGGATTCCATCAGCGACTTCTTCATCACTTCCTGTACATCCGCGTCATTCTGCTTCACAACATCTTCCTCAACCTGACTGATAGCGTACTTGAGGTTCCGGTAACTCACGCGGTCACTGAGCAGGTCACGGACGCGAGGGACAATCATGTGCGCCTCGTCGCATACGAGGAACGTCTCATCGTCAATGATGTCCCCGGTCATCGCTTCGATCGTGAGCGGGTCGAATGCGTGGTTGTAGTTCCCGATAACGACTTCCGCGTCTTCCAGCGTGTCAATCATCGCTGCGTGCGGGCACACACTGTTTTGACTGGCTTCCCGCACAACGTCACTGGGACGCATCATCCCGTTCAGATCGATCATCGATTCGTCTTTGAGTTGCTTGAGTCGGTAGTTCGCGTAGAACGCGCAACTGTTCTTCTCTTCCGGATGCTCGTCCTTGATGGTGGCCTTCCAGTCATCAGTCTGGAGCGTGTCTTCCGCCCCGACCGCGTCGACTTCCATTGCGTTCACCATGCTTTCCAGCACGCGAACCTTCTCGTTTTCATCGCCAGCGGACGACATCTGATTCCGAACGGTGTCTCGGAGGGAATTGCATGTACTGTAGATGTCGTCGTTCGAGAGATGCCCAGTCGCAGTGTAACTGCACATGTCGGCCTTCCCAACAATCGTGAGCGCATCAATCGGAGACACGCCTTCGGGGAGATTGTTGTTGACAGAGACGATGTCATCCTCGAACGCGCGAAGTTGCTGTTTCACGCTCGTGAGCGCAACGACGCGCTCGTATTTCGTATCGGGGTCACGAACCAGTTCGATACCGGCCATGACTGCCATGAGCGTCTTCCCAGATCCACACGCCGCTTCCACGGTCGTGAATCCGCCGTCTTTCGCGTTCTTCAGGATCTTCCCCACGCCGTTCTGCTGGGGTTCATACGGTTCATCGAACGGGAAACGGTCCTCCCAAGTGGAGGTGCTATCAGTAGACATCCGAGTAGGGCCGTCTGCGGTAGTGGTTTGGTTAGTTTCCATTGTCGGTGTTTTCGAGGCCGCTTACAACATAGAACAGTAGAGTCATTCACTTAACCCCTCGGTAGGCGATACCCTGCGCGCCCGCGTTACTCACCAAGAACTGTTTTCTGGATTCCGCGAACGGAGAGTATTGAATCAGGAGGTAACCGCATTCAGACACTGTAAGGCTGGCAAAGACAGACGCACTCAGTAGTGACTTCGAAGTCAACCCACCGCCGGTGTTCGCGGGAGTTCAGCACACAGCACTTGCGCCCGGCAAGCCGAACTACACACCGGGGCTGAATACCCAACAAAGTCCATCGCAGACACACGGCGCTCTGCCTGACACACAATACACTGTACCGATTCAACCCCCGTCATCACTCCCTCCCTCGTGTTGACAGTGACGACCCGCTTGAACCCGACTTACAAGCATCCCTCCCGACTCCACTCGGACGATGCATAACGCCCGTGTCCGTGAACACAACTCTTTCCGAGCAATTCACATCCCCGCACACGCGGCATTCGCCGGTCGCTGTTAACAACGCATCAAGAATCCCAATCGCAGTCACTGGATCAGCAACCACGGCATACAATTCAGTGACTTCTGAGAGAACATCCGCAGACACAACTCTGGACACATCTGCATCGAACTGCACGAGTCGCTGCCCAATCACCGGTTGGCGACTCTCAGGGACTGTTTTTGATACTCGGTACCCGGACTCAACACGTTCAATCGCATCAATAGACTCAATAATCGATTCAGCTGCGTCTTCCGTGAGGTCTTCACCGGAAATCTGCGGCGTTGCGCGTTCCCGTGGCGTGATTCGATTACGAATCTCCATACCGAATTTCACCGCGTCCCCCGCATCAATCTGCGGGGTTCGGTAGCCTCCGTGGAGTTAAGACGGGGACGGCGATACACAGAACTACAATGGAACGACGGCAGTTCATGGTCAGTGCGGGAACCGCGATCAGTGCAACGGCTCTTGCGGGCTGCACTGGCTCGCCTCGATCTGATAACGCTCCTGAAGCAAAGATTGACGTCGAGAAGGTGGACTCTCTTCCGAACCCTGTTGAGGGAGGTGGCGATGATGCTGTCCTCATCCGTGGGTTCTACGATTATCTCTGTGGTCGCTGTTCGCGGTGGTACAGTGAAATGTATCCGTGGCTCAAAGAGAATTTCATCGATACTGGCGACGTTCAACACCAGTACTGGAATCTGTTAGTGATCAGCGAGAAGTCATACTTTCCGATGAACGCTACGCGCGCTGTGCAAGATGAACTCGGAGATGAGGCATTCTGGGAATTCAGTCGGCACCTCCACAGTGTCGCCACTGACGCTGAAGTGACTCGTGACTGGGTCATCGATCAGGCCCCAGACGAAGCCCGTGAAGCGGTGAGCGAGGCTGTTCGCGGGAACAAGTACAACCCTGTTCTTCGGCAGAATTCCCGTGATGCACAGGACTACGGTGCAAGAAGCACTCCGTCACTGGAGATTGGCGGTGAGCTTCTGTCTGGCGATTCGACGTTCAACCGCCAAGAAATCGCAGAAAAGATCCGGGACGCTCAGTAACTGGGCCGTCACTTCGAACGCCGATTCCGAGCTATCCCTTCTTGATGCCGAGTGCGAATCCGCCAGCGAAGCCTGCGCCCATCGGAATCGTTCCGATGACACTTTCCATGAACGTCGTTGCGGATTCCTGGACAGCAGCTCCAGCCCCGTCTTCGCCGCGTAACGCACTCCAGTTCACGATGATGACGCCTTGCTGTTCGAGCCATTTCAGCCCTAAAATCCCGATTCCAACGAAGAACGCCACGATCTTCGCGATTTTCTTCGCGGTCCAGCCAGTAATCGCCCCGGCAATGCCGCCGATACCGAGGTCAGTTGCTATTCCGTCACTCAACAGCCCGATTGCTTCTGTCTCTGCCATACCTACCCGTCACTGGCACTCGTATTTAAATCATAGCTACATTTCGGAGATCGGCATTCGCACGCGCGGTCATAGCCCTTCGGAGTCCATGATGTCCGTGATTTCTTTCAACGTCGGGACGGACACCGCTGCATCGTGAATCGCGTCGGCAGTGACTTTGTCGAGACGCATCCCATTCACGAACACGGTTGTGTTATCGAGCGTGTGGTGATCAGCCGCCAGTGCCTGTAGTTCGGACGACCACAACGCACTATTCCGGATTGACTGATGGAAATACTCTCCAGACTCCACGCGGCGCTTCACGGCATCAGCATCGACATCAACATCAGTGAGGTACAGCAGCACTCGGGAGACGGAATACGTGTTCACGGCATCAGCGGCAGCTAATCGGTCTGCGAACGTCATCATGGCGTCCCCACCGCCGAGATCGCCGACTGCCATCAGTAATTCAGTTGCAATCCCGGGTGTCAGCATCCAGTCCCCACCGATCTTCCGGGCGTCTGCGGCAGTTGCCTGTAAGCGACTGAAGCGACTCGATGCAACTGGGTACACAGTCACTGTTGCTTCAAACGGCTCATACGGTGTCACGTACAGTTTCTGGTAGGCGTCCTCAACGAACGACTGTGTTCCTTGATCCGTTAGTTCAAGATACACTCTGATCTCGATTTCCGCATCAGCGACTCCCAGATGCTGTGTCCATGTCGAACCGCTCTCTTGAGAGAGATACGTCGACAAACGGGATCGAAGCATACTACGGCAGAATTCCGCTCCCGGGAAAGCCGTTACGTCCTTCACGAGTCGCTTGCGTCTGTACGTTCCGGGTTCGAGGGGCGTATCGTTTAACCGAGGGTTCAAACCGGATTCTCCCATACACAGGGGTACGATGTCGGACCCGGAAATAGTCAATAATTCGGTTAATCTCCCCGCATGGGGGCGTCACCATGATGTCATCCCGACGTTCCTCGATCTTGACGGGCGAACCTTTGATTCTGCACACGTCATGCAGCAAGTCACTGAACTCATCGAAGACACACCGTCAACCGCGAAATACATTCAGGGAGGCCGAATCTCGGACGAGGTTGACGGCTTTAATCTGTGCAACGGCACCACGGATAAACTCGATTTGGTACTCTCACTGCACGGTGCATGGATTCCGTCAGATGAATTCGGGAAGGGAACGCGGTCGTACATCAACCCGGAGTACATGCATCTCGACCATCTCCGCGAGGAGAACTACATCACGAACGAAGACGATCGCCTCGAACACTTCGAAACGGTGAAGAAACACGGCTTAGTCTCGAAAACCCGTGTTGCAACGCAGTTCGGCTTCACTGACGAAGAATTCAGTGACTGGCTGGCATCTCAAGACTCCGAATGGGATGTCGCAGTTCTGAACGGGCATCGCCGTGTTGCTCGCACTACTGCGGTGATGCTGGATTGGGGGTACTCCATGACTGACATGGCAGCTGCATTTGGAGTCCCCACAGACACGCTTCAGAACATCAAACACGAGCATCTGAGTGACTCATTCGAAATCCCAGCAGACGTGACGTCAGACATGGAAGAAGCACGGCGATTCCAGTACCCGCAGAAACGGAACTACACCGCCGTTAACGGCGATTAACGCCTCGGTTGATTCTGCGGGCAGTCACTGAGTGGTGGGTTGAGTATTTATGCGCGGAGTCCGCGCCGCGTTTTGCATGACGACATGTGTGCGGTGCCGCGAACGAGATGCTGACGTTGGGAAGTACAAATCCGATGACCCTGCTGATAATCGCTGCGAGCCGTGCCGGATTATGGTTGGTGGCGGGGCGCTTGAAGAACGATTCCCAGCGTTAGCTGAAGAATTGAGTCCGTGACCACTGAACGGACCTCTGTTCAATACCGCCTCTTTTCCCGAGGGTTCAAACCGCCGTATGGTGTACTGTGAAGTACGATGTCGAAAACTGGAACCGTCTCCACGTCCATCAATTTCGCTGAATGGAGTCACCATCATGGTGTCATCACCCCGCTCCTCGATTTGGAATCTCGGGACTACGATCCGGTCGGAGTGATGGAAGATGTGAATACGTTGTTAGAGGGCACGCCGAAAACGGCAACGCGAATCAATGCCGGGAAAATCAATAAGGAACTCGGTGATTTCCACATCGGGTTCGGGAACCTCCGCAAGATCGATATGATTATGGCGATTCACGGCGCGTGGCAACCCCCGTGTGAAACAACCGGGAGTTCCCGGGTGTACATCAATCCGACGTACATTCACCAAGACCATCTCCGAGATGAGTATTACATCACCGATGCTGAGGATCGCCGCGAGTGGCTGGACTTCGTGTTTGAACACGGGTTAGTTGAGAAAGACACGGTTGCAACTCAGTTCGGGATGTCCACTGAGGACTTCCAAGCGTACCTGTCTACGGAAGGCATTGATTGGGACGCCCGGCAAGACGATGGGTTGCAGCGTTTGGTGCAGACGTGGGAAACGATGCGTGACTGGGGGTATGATGAGGAACGGTTAGCCTCGGCGTTCAACATCGAGTACAGTGAGTTTCAGTCGCTGAAGTCCGAGTACCTCCCGGATGACTACTTCATTCCGTGTGATGTGACTGTGAATCCGCAGGAAGCCAGCAAATTCGATTTCACCCCGGACCCGATTTCCCCGAGCTAAGTTTCAACTCACCGTCACTGGTTCTGTGAGAACGCGGCACTCACCACCAAACTGCAAATTAAAGCAAACCATTATATGTCCATCAAACTTTCACGTAAGTACCGATGTATGACCTAACAGGGTTTCAGCGCGATCTGCTGGTAGTTATCACCGGAATGGACGAACCGAACGGCCTCGAAATCAAAGACGAAATCGAGAACTACTACGAAAAAGAAATCCACCACGGCCGTCTCTACCCCAACCTCGACACGATCGTTGACAAAGGCCTTGTCGAAAAAGGGCAAGCCGACCGCCGAACGAACTACTACACTATCACTCGCCGAGGACAACGCGAGATTGACGCCCGAGCCGACTGGGAAGCACAGTACCTCGACTAACGCAACACGGAAATCTTGTAGCGGTTCACAATTCGAAGTCACTTGCGAACTGACTGAATTCTGACTCCTCGCGAGCATCCATTGCACAGGACTCGCACAAATCACGCCCCTCAACGATTTCATACGCTTCCGCGTTCTTACAGCCTTCACATTGAACCATATCGGTAGTCAGAAACCGGGTTTGAAAACCTTTCTCCCCCTGAACCGCACAGTACAATTTCAACGGATTACTTTGATAAACACCCAGTCACGGTCTGTTCAATTCGACCGTTTTTCTTTCGATGCTTGTTCCATCCTGTCTCCTCGCACTCTTCGCATTCATATTGCTCATCGAATTCTCCGTTCCCGTAATCAGCGGAGTCAATAATCGTCAGGTTATGCGATCCGCAAATGCAGGACAGTGGCATACTCAGAAATGCTGTCGCCTGCGTAATAAGAACTTCCCAACCCCGCGTGATTCATGCCCGGGGCGCTGATGCCGTAAGGTATGCGTCCCGGGAACAACCACGTCGACCCATCAGTCACAGATAACCGACCCATCAATGCACTCGTTGGCACCGCATCGATCCTTCTCTTTCCGTACTTCACTGGAGCTGCACTCCTCACCAATACCACACGCACGTTACTGCCATGGAAAACACCACCAACTCTCTTCTGGGAAACCATACAGATATGGGGCGTTGGAGCTGTTGCCGTCGGAATCCTCTTCGCATTTTTCTCCCTCTCTCACGCAATCCAAACCGGTGAAATCAGTCAGTCAACGTAATTCAGTTTGAACATGATCCGGACGGATAATACAGATGTATTATCCTTCAGTTCAATCCAGATGTCATACTCATTGACTTCCTTCGGATACGGCTTCCAGCCCTTATCCGGCACTACCATCGATGCCAGATACGCCAACTTCCGGCGAACCATCCATTCAACATCCGCATCAGTCAGTGACTCATACTCATCTTCCATGATCTGCGCTTGTCGCTCTAATTCAGATACCGACAACGAACACGTCCACGACGCCCGATCCGTCTCCCCGGAATTACTCCCAACAGTCGCTGCCTGCAATCCACGCGCTTGCTCAATGACGGCGTCGTCTTCCGCAATCTCCATCGCCATATTACCGGACATCCCCCAGTAATCCGTCTCCCCAGCTAACTCATCGAAGCCATCAACCAATTCGATCCGGTACCCGACTTCATCGCCCATCTCGTCCAGGTCCCAGTCACTGACTGCCGCAGACTCATCTTCAGTTGCCATACCTACACAATCCACGGGACTTACAAAAACAGTCGGTACAACGACACCCTCCAGTGACTGTGTTTTTCCGGATGTTTATACTGGAGCGTCAATCAATTCAGAGTATGACAGAGCATGTCTCTGCGTTCCGGAGTAACCCGAATACAGACACGGACTTGTCTGATGATGCGTCATGGAAAGACCACGCTTTAGCGATGTTCGGGGACTACTTCACTGAACCCGATTCAAAAATTCTGTTCCTTCAGCAACTCAACGGCTTCCCAGCCCTCATTTTATCCAGTGGTGACTTCCCCCGGAAACGCCTTCAGAAAACCATCGCCGATCGCACCGGGGACATCCTCTCTGTGAATGGCACGCGCGCAACGTATGCAAACACCGTGTGGCGGCAAGACCAAACCTCACAGAAAGGCCCGCTTCTCGAAACGGACAACCAAAACACCCCGGTGTTTGTCGAGCGCCCTGAGAAACTCAGCGATAAACTCGTGGAAACATTACGCGAAATGCTTGAAATCGGGCAGCACAGCGTCATCGGCGATAACAAGTCTTTGACGTACATCACTCCCTCCCGGATCACCATGTGCGTCACTGAACCCGATGAATTCAGCGAGATTACAATCCCGGATTACTTCGGAAGTGAATTCCCCATCCGAATCCACCCGACTGAAACAACCTTCACTAAATCACCAGACACGTCACCGACTGTGAAGCAAACACGGGGCTTCATCTCTGAGATTCACAACGCAGACACACCTGAAGTCCCGCCCACTGTCGAATCTGAAATCCAAGACGTGACACAGGACTGGATGCACTTATTCGACAACCACACCATCACTGAACCGGCGTTCAGAAACACACTCCGCAACCTCAGCATTGCCCTTGCAGCTGCTCGCCCGGATTCCCCGTCGGATGTCACTGAAACTACTGTGAGTGATGCAGTGAGTCTTCTCGAAGAAACATCGTGGATAAACACGGAAATTGCCCCCGGGGAATTTGATTTGGAATTTGTTGAAACCGGGGACTCTCAGACACGAAAGCCCTACTTACATAAAGTCCTCCGATCCTCGATTGAAGACCTATGTGAAGATTCTGAATCGTTCGCAGTTCCTGAGCGAGAAATAATAGAGGAAGCGGTTGATCGGGGGATTTCAAAGGAAAGGGCCGAGAAGGAATTCACATCGTTCAAACAAAAGGGATACGTCTTCGAGGTGAACGAGGGAGAATACGCACTCAGTTAACGAACACTCCTCTGGCCTGTTTCCTCCCGCCTTCGAAACTATTCACCCGTTTTCTTGTTACTCGGCAGTATCGGCATCAGAACCGTCAGAATCCGTCTGAGCATCTTCCGGCGGGTCGACCGGGTGTTCAACGATTCTCATCAGATTCGTGTAGTCTACATCTGCATCAGTTCCTGCCGGATGCCCACCGGCAAGCACCAAGTAATCACCTTCATGCATGAAACTCGCCAATTCAACATGGAAATCCGATTCTTGTCCCTCCACAATCTCGGCAGTGGCCGTACTCACGATCACCGTGCGTTCTTCGCCGAATACCGAAGTCGTGTACGTCTCCTGTTGTTCGACATCATTCAGCCGATCTAACCGCCCCACAAACTGAGAAATCAGTTCCTCATTACTGAGTTGCGCGAGCGGATTCCGGTTCTTTCCAAGGACTTCCGCGCCCGGACTCGAAATCGCAGCGAATGTCGATGACGGGGAATCCGGTGTTCGAGGCTTGATGTACGTACTGACCCAGTAATTCGCAATGACTTGCTGTTCAGAGCCAGCAATCTCGAATGTTCGATCCAGCGTTCGCTTTTCAACCGGTTGCTTCTGGTAGTCAGTTGCCTGTAGGTCTTGATCAGGAATCGCTGCGAGATCAGCTGTGAATTCGGTTGGCTCATCGCTACTGATTCCAGTACATCCTGCGACGGATGCCATTGCTGTTGCGGTACCGGCTGTAAGGAGGCGTCGACGGGTTAATTCGGTCATGTATGCTGCGGTCTGGAACCGTCTCCTAAATCACTTTCCCGGGCCTACCCCCAACCTACATCGGCGCAACTGTTTACCGGGAGCATTTCACACCGCGAACTATGGCACTTGACCCTGATGTCTGCCGGAAGTGCGAGACACCTGGTGACGATGTTGGCGTCGGCTATTCCAAACAATACGAATGTGACGTGATCAAGTACGAATGCCCGAACTGCGGCGAAGAATGGGAAGAACTGGATCCGTGATTTTCACCATCCAAGTTGCATCGCGTGATTCCTCGGCCATACTCTTCCCACTGAAGATCATCAGCGCGGGCAACGTAGTCCGGGCGGAAGTCAGCTGCCCAGTCACTGAGCAGTGATTCGGCATCTCCATCGAACTCACGGCCATGAGTGTCAGCGATATGTTCGAAGTACCGTTGTGCGATTGGCACGAGTCCGTCATCGCGAATCCGGGTGACGCGCTCGCAAGCCCGGACGCCTTTCCGTTCCGGGCGAATGTTCTCGTACCAGTCATTGAGCGCGGCGTACAACGCGGCCATGTCTCGCACGCCTTGATCACTGCGTAGCACCAATTCAATTGAGTCCATACCGAGAACAACACCGTGTTGTCAAATCAAAGTTCGTGTCTCGATGGAAGTCACTGTTTTCGGAGCCGGTGTTCCTGTTCGCGGAAATCATCCGCGACGTAATCTGCGAGAAGGATGCAGCCAACACGATCATCAGAAACAGTCGCCCCGGATTCCCCGAGCCACAGCACTTGCGCGTTCAACGTTCCTTTCGACCCAGTGTCCCGCCCGAGCTTCCACGCGAAGTACACGGCGTCACTACCCGCAGGCTTCCATGGTTGAATCAGAATCGGAAGGGTTAGCGTCTGTGTCTGGGCTTTCCCAACAGTCAACTTCCCAGTGACTTCAGCCGAATCTGGCACCGCATCGAATGCATCGCGATCAATGTCGACGTCGACTTCGTCACTGTGGTATGCAGCACTGTACTGGGTTGCGCCGGTGATGATGTTATAGTAGTCTTCGGCGATTGTGTCGGTTTCTGAAAGTTCAATCCGGTTCGGGAATCCGTCCGGGGCGGTGTTGAAATTGAGCCATGCCGTGTCTGTTTCTTCTGCACGGCTGAGAGTGGCGTACTGTTCCGTGTCTCCGGATTCGGTGCGCCACATGATGTACACACCGCTGCCGTTCTTTGGCCGCCACAGCGCGTACTTGATTTGGGTTCCATCGTGGGTTGTTGTTCGCGTCGGGGATGCGATACAGAGTTCTGTTGCGAGTTGGTGGTCGTCGGGACTGGTTAGATCAGCGTCGGGAACTGTGGACGGGTTCGGAGTCAACGCAGGGGACGGAGAATTAGTCGCTGCTAACCGTTCTGTTCTCCCCCCGGCATTTCCACGTATTCCGGACAAAACCCCGGACGCGGAATCTCGGGCGGCTTCTTTGAGGAGTCGGACTTCTTCACTGTTCAGGAATTCGCGGAAGGCGGTGATTGGACGTGGCCGAACTCGTCCTCGGCCAAGCCGATTCGTTAATCCAGACTGAGTGTCGGTGTCGCTATCGGGGCTATCCACAGTCATATACGGAATCGAGTTTTCAACAGGGATAATGATTCCGCGCCCCACTGAAAGACACCTGAATCACCGCAATTTCCACCATAAGGGTTTCTCCACGCCGTAATTAGTACCATGAGGGTTACTCCGTAATTACCACCATGAGAATCACTCCAACTGTAATCATCACCATGACGGTCGCTCCGTAATAGTCACCATGAGGCTCACTCCAGTCTGTGATTAGTACCATGAGGGCCACTCCGTAATCACCACCATGAGAGTCACTCCACTCGCCGAGTCATCCGTCCCGGGAACCGGTTTCTGTTCTGAAACACGCCTCGGGCTTTTGCCCGGTGCTTCCACACTCCCCGATAACGCGATGCCATGTAGTATATCACAAATGGTCCCCGAATCAAACCTCCACCTCTACGACACCGAAGAACGCCCCGGGGTACCTGCTGGAATCGTTGTGTCAATCGAAGAAACGAGAGACGAGGCTAAAACACGGATCCGCGACGAAACCCTTGAAGACGACCCCGAACACGATTCCGCCGGGCATCTGCTCGAAGACGAACACTACGCCGGACTCACGTATCTCGGCACGCTCGATAAAATCCGGAGTGAACTCGAAGCAGGGACTCGGGACTGGGTTGCAACACAGATCTCCACCGTCGTTGTGAGTGGCGCACTTCCCGAAGCCCAATTCAACGACGTGTTCACATTCCTCTCAAACACGGTACTGGGGAAAACACAGATTGGCTGCCTTGAACTGGATTGCGACGGCACTCACGCGCATCTGTGGACTGGAACACCCACCGACGATGACCTTCAGTGTAATCAGTGCGGCTCCGAAGCTGTGGTCGCGGTCGATACACAGCCCTCAGACTCCGCGCAGTGACTCGGAACCACGCCACTATTTTATACGGATTCGCCGTCTGAACAGGTATGCCCCCAGTACCCGTTCTCACACCGTACACGTTCGTTAGCACAGGTCTGTTCACAGTTCTGACTGGCTCTTTTCTCGCGTATCAAATTGGTTTGAAAACAGAGGAAACAGGCGATAATGTGTTGGTGCTATCTATCCGAGAGTGACTCTGTACATTTCCATCTCCCCCACACCATTTTGCGAGTGTTAGCTGAACGAGGCCGTCATTGTGCATCCCCACCTCCCACACACCATTTTGCGAGTGTTAGTTGGCCGAGAGTGACTCTGTGCATCCTCACCCCTCACACACCGTTTTGCGAGTGTTATCTGAAGATGAGTATAATATGTACTGTCTGATTGACTGCACCTATAATATATACTTTATTGTTTAGGTAAAGTAAGTAAGAGAGAACAGAGAGTAGAGCGTCAAAGAACAGCATCTCCATTTTCTTTTTCTAATTGTCTTTTGTCTTTATAAGTCATTAATACGTTTCATCTAAAGCAACATAACGGGTTGTCTGAGACTCCTCGGCAAAAACTGACGGTTACTATCGCCACCCCACTTTCTAATTTCTAACACTCGCAAAACGGTGTGTCTGTCCTAACCTTACACTCGCAAAATGGTGTGGGACTCACCAGAAATCGCTAACACTCGCAAAACGGTGTGTGTCTCCCCGGCTAT
>Ga0306906_1000144_pt1 | contig 36254 bp, 30 predicted proteins | sample AntRauTorcE11897_FD_190405 | JGI IMG/M metagenome (GOLD analysis project Ga0306906, IMG submission 190405) | Saline lake microbial communities from Rauer Islands, Antarctica - Metagenome Torckler E11 #897 (v2) (version 2) | ecosystem: Environmental > Aquatic > Non-marine Saline and Alkaline >...
GTTGTTCCTGCTACAAAGTGTTCGAGTAACCGGCTTTGCTGGTGAGATGTTAATCGGCTTTTACGTGTATACATAGTAGCTAAATTTAGTACCTTATTCAGGGCTTAGCTACTTCAGCCCCTAGAATTTTAATAATGTTTGATAAAAAATTTCATTGGGTTTATCAGTAATAGCATCTGATAAAAGTTTTACTGCATCATCTTCACTACCCATTTTCATTAAACATTGAGCTTTATTGTTTACATAAAGTTCTTTTTCTGGAAATTTATCTAATATTTGATCTATCATTTTTAGAGCATTTTCTAAATCATCATTCCAATAAAGAGTATTGTAGTAGGCAATGTAGGGCACAGGATTATCATTATTTTTTTCAATAATCTGTTTAAAGATATCTTCACCTTTTACATAATCTAATTCCCATTCAATTTTAGCAATCCAGAGTTCTAGCTCTAATTTTTTTTCAGCACTTTCTTCATTTTTAATTTTTCCCCTTAACTCTTCAATTGCCTCAACATTTTTATTGTCTATATAAAGATCTAACCAATCAACCGAATCTTCCTTTCTATCGCTAAGCTTTTTTTCATCGACTGGAGAATCATTGGGATCTCTATCCTCTCTTGGTCCATATTTTTTAATACTTTGTTTAATTTGCTGAGATGCAGGACCCGTTGCAGCTTGCCAACTACCGTCAGATCTGTTTGCCTCATAAGTTCCAGCTGTAATTCCAAGCAAATCTGTTGGAAGTCTAAAATCTGTCGATTCCGGGATTATAATAAATGATCTTTCACGACCTAAGCAACCAATAAAGAGTCCCAATTCAAATATCACATTATCTCTAACGGCCAAACTTTCATTAGATCTAATCTTTACGATATCATCAGGCGAAAATACGAATATCCCAAAATCCGTTTGACTTAGTATCTCTACAAGTGATTCAATTGTTGTTTTTGATAACTCAAAAACGCCTTGATCCCACACAGTAGTTTCTGCAGTTTTACGTAAATTTTGCTGTATTGCATATGCAATATTTAAACTTTCAGCTGATGAACCGATAAATACTTTACTTCTCATTCTATTTTTATAATTAACAATAAGCCGTTGATAATATTAAGAATTGATTTCTCAGAAACAAGAATAGAATATTAGTCAGAGGAAAGTCTGGAATAAATTTCGATGTTTATGAAGCGATCGTTTTTAACTTCGGCATGACGAATAGTGCCTTCGTGAGTAAAGTCCATTTTTTGAAGGGCTTTTTTGCAATTTGTATTGTGACTTTCTACTTGTCCTTCAATACGATGAAGGTTTAATTCTTTAAATCCAAAGTCTAGAATTTGTGGAATAGCTTCTCCCATAAAAGCATTCCCCCAGTATTCAGGAAGCAACCAAAACCCAAATTCAGCTTTCCGGTGTTCTTTAACAAGGTCGTTGAGTCCACCTGCACCAATGAACTTCCCGGTGTCCTTTGAGCAAATAGCCCACCATGCTCCTGTTTCGTTTTCTTGCTGATCAGAAAACCATTTCATCTGTTCTTTAGCCGATTGTTTTGACTTAAAGCTGATACCATAGTATTTGATGATATCAGCGTTTGAAAGACCTTTGTAAACATGATCTAAGTCATCCGGAGTAAAGGGGCGCAGGATCAATCGTTCGGTTCGTAGTTTTGGAATTTTAAAACTCATGCTTCTACCAATTCATCATAACGTTTACGGAGCTTCTGTACATCTTCCCAAGTTGGGCGTTTATACTTTTGGTTGTAAAGAAGAGCAGCCGGGTGATAGGTCACCATAAGTTCTCTGCCATGAAATTCATGAAACTGATCTCGAAGATTTCCGAGAGAGGTTTCTTTCTCTAATAATGTGGTTGCTGAAACCCGTCCTACACACAAGATGATTTTTGGGTCTATGATTTCAATTTGCCGGAGGAGGTAGGGAAGACTTCGCTTTCTTTCTTCCGGTTCTGGATCACGATTATCTGGCGGACGATGCTTTAGAATATTGGCGATGTAAATATCTTCCCGCTTGAAATCAATTGCTCCCATAATCTTGTCCAAGAGTTGCCCGGCCTGACCTACAAAAGGCTCGCCTTGCTGATCTTCATTATATCCGGGTGCCTCACCAATAATCATGAGATTCGCATCAGGATTTCCAACACCAAATACCAAATTTGTGTCTTCGAGGTCTGTTTTTAGTTCTTCAGTCTCTTCACATAAAGTCCGTAATTCATCAAGTGTAGTGCAATTTGCTATTTTCTGGGCTGGTGTTAACTCCGGTTGTGCTTCCTTTTCAGGTTCTTGAATAGCCTCAGATTCGGTTTCAACCAAGTCTTCAGAACTTTCCTGATAATCGGTTTTAGGTTCTTCGGCTTGAGGTATTCTATTCTCGGCTTTCTTATCTAGCTTCACCGAGAAATCCCCATACATATCCCGTTGTTGTTTTAGGAATGTTGATGCTCGTTCTACAAATTCTTTGGGATCGTTCATGAATTGATTCTTAAGCAAATAATTGATCGTTTTAATATAAGAAAAAGAAGCTCTTTTGGAGTCCGATTACCAAAGCTTATCCAGCAAGGCATAAAGCGTTACACCTGCAGCTACAGATACATTCAGCGAATGCTTATGTCCAAATTGTGGGATGGCCACAAACTCATCAATAAGGTGGAGAATGTCCTCATCAATTCCTGTGACTTCATTCCCTAAAACCAGACAAATTTTGGCAGAAGTTGATATATCTAAATCCGGCAAAGGGGTGCTGTTTGTGGTTTGTTCTAAGCCTATTATATGGTAGCCATCTTCTTTTAACTTTGTTAAAGCCTCAGTTCCTGTCTCATAATGTGACCACTCAACAAATTCTTCAGCACCAATAGCAGTTTTGTTGATTTCATCCCTCGGAGGAGTAGCAGAATAACCTGACAAAATAACTTCAGAGATTCCAAAAGCATCTGCTGAGCGAAAAATAGAACCTACATTATGCAGGCTACGGATGTTATGAACCAGCACTTTCACCGAACCCAGTTTTGCAGGTGCTTCTCTGGCTAAGTTTTCTTCAAGTATTTCTTTTGTGGTCAGTTTATTCACAGATTCCTTGGGCTTCAGCAGGTTAAGGGGTTTTAGATAAGTGTGGAGAAAAACTCCTCATTCCAATCTTTGATTACGTAAATTTGGATCAACTCAATCAAACCTAAAATATCATTGTTCAGGGATCATTTCATTAATTCATGAAAGAAAAGAGAAGCGCAGCACTTATCTTTATTTTTATTACAGTTTTGGTGGATGTCATCGGGTTGGGTATCATCATTCCTGTGATGCCGGCACTCATTATGGAGCTTACGGGTGGTGGACTGAGTGAAGCGTCTCTTTATGCCGGATGGATTACCTTTGTCTATGCAGCAACTCAGTTCCTTTTCGCTCCGGTAATAGGCGGGTTGAGTGATCGGTTTGGCCGAAGACCTGTTTTGCTCTTTTCTTTATTTGGGTTTGGGCTAGACTACATTTTGCTTGGCTTTGCCCCAACCATTATTTGGCTGTTTATTGGTCGATTCCTGTCTGGGATTACAGGAGCCAGTTATACTACAGCCAGTGCTTACATCGCCGATATTAGTCCACCGGAAAAGCGTTCTCAGAATTTTGGATTAATTGGAGCTGCTTTCGGCCTTGGATTTATAATCGGTCCATCCGTAGGTGGAATTTTAGGGGAGTATGGAGCACGGATTCCATTTTTTGCTGCGGCTGCATTGGTTTTAGTCAATATGTTATATGGATACTTTGTGCTTCCGGAATCACTTCCTAAAGAGAAAAGACGCCCTTTTAACTGGAAACGAGCAAATGCCTTTGGAGCTTTCAAACAGATAAAGAAGTATCCGAAGATTGCGAGTTTAGTTGGGGTATTCTTCTTGATATACGTTGCCAATCATGCCACACAAAGTACATGGACGTACTTTACCATGGAGAAGTTTGGGTGGACAGAAATGACAGTTGGGCTTTCGCTTGGGGTAGTAGGGATGGCAGTAGTTGCTGTGCAGGGTGGGCTTATTAAAGTGGCTATTCCAAAGCTCGGAAATAATCGTACAGTTTATTTTGGTTTGCTGATGTATGTACTTGGTTTTCTTGGATTCGCTTTTGCAACTCAGGGCTGGATGATGTTTGCCGTTATTATTCCTTTTTGTGTAGGCGGATTAGCTACTCCGGCTTTGCAGGGTATCATTTCTAACGAGGCACCTCAAAATGAACAGGGTGAGCTACAAGGTGCTTTAACAAGCTTGATTAGCTTTTCGGCAATATTTGGTCCTCCAATGATGACCAATTTGTTTGGATATTTCACATCAGACCTTGCACCATTCTACTTCCCGGGAGCGCCATTCTTCCTTGGGGCAATTTTGGTGATTGCAGCCATGCTTTGGGCTACAAGGTCGTTAGGTATTAAAGAAAAGGTTGTTGTGATGGGTGAAGATAAATCAGGCACTTCGGCTTGAGTAGTCTGATAACCTAGTTCCTTCATCGGCGAGGTCTTGTTTCTTAAGCGCAGCTTCCACAGCGTCATGTACGGTACTGTAAATCCGGTCTTTATTTAGGAAAGTGCTGATATCTGATTTTCGGATTACATCACGTACAGGGCCAATCAACCCGGATAAATACAACTCGATACCGTGCTTATTCAATGTTTCAATAGTCATAATAAGTGTATCCATTGCAGATATATCCAAATCGCCGATGGTAGTCCCACCAATTATGACGTATTTAGGAGCTTTATCTCGGGTTATACTTTTATCCAGAATATAGTTTTTGAAAAACTCTGCATTCACAAAAGAAAATGAAGCATCAATTCTAAGAATTAATACACCGGGAATAGTTTGTGCATTTTCAAACCGACTGATGTTTTTGAAGTCTCGGGTTCCGGGAATAAGTCCCAACTGAGCTACGGTCGGCTTGCCCATTTTAATAAGAAGTGCAAGAACAGAGGCGCAAATCCCGATAATGATGCCTTCCTGAATGCCTATCACTAAAACACTCGCGAATGTAATAAAAGCTACAACAGCGTCTCTTCGTTTGGTATTAACTAAAAACCGAAGCTCTTTAATATCAATTAGGCTACTTACCGAAACTACGATGATAGCACCCAGTAAGGGCTGGGGTAGTACTTCAAACAGAGGAGTCAAAAATAGGAGAGTAACCAAGATTAGAAGACCTGCAAAAATGTTATTCAAAGATGTCTTTGCTCCGGCTTGTTCAGCAATAGCGGATCGTGAAAAACTGGAAGAAACAGGTAGGGACTGAAAAAGCCCGCCAAGAATATTACTGCTTCCTATGGCGATTAACTCTTGATTTGGATTGACGGTGTAACCATGCTTTCGTGCAAAAGACTTCGACAAAGAAGCAACGGTCATAAACTGTATAAGAGAAAGAGTTAAAGCGCTGGGCAGTAGTGATTTAATTTTTTCATATGAAGCATGTTGAAGTTGAAAATTTGGGAGTCCGGCCGGAATATCTCCAATCTGAGCTATCCCTATTTTTGCAACGTCTAAGAAATGAACAGCAAGGAGTGTCAATGAAACTAGTATGACAGCTTCAGGTAGTTTCGAGTAGAATTTCCTTGCTCCAACTAAGAACCCGATAAATATCAAAGAGAGGAATAGCGAAGGGTAGTGTACTTGACTTAAATGATCGGTCAGGTAAATAAAGATTTCATAGATATACTGAGTATTTGGGATATCCATATTAAAAAGAGTCCCAAGCTGACTGAATATAATAATAATGGGGGCAGCAATGGTGAAACCGGATATGACCGGTCTGGAAAAAAGATTGAAAGCAAAGCCTAGTTTAAAGACACCCATCACTACCTGCATAACACCGGTTAACAGAGCAATCATAACTGCAAGCATGGCTTTTTCAGTGAGACTATCGCCGGCTAATAGTCCCAATCCCGCAGACAAAATCAGCATATCAATGGCTACCGGGCCGATGGATAAATGCCGGGAAGTACCCAGCAATGGGTATACAAAAAGGGGCACTAAACCGGCATATAGCCCATATATAGGAGGAACTCCGGCAATAACCGCATAAGCCATTCCTTGCGGAATGAGTACAATTCCGACAGTAGCACCCGCAACAAGATCATCCCAGAATTTTGAGGAGGAGTAATTACGGAGTACTTCAATAATGGGAAGGTATTTTTTCAGAAAATCTTTCATGAGTTAAAATGATCAGAATACAAGTATGGCAAAACTACCGATTATCTAGAATAAAAGGTTAGTGGTGTTCCAACTTTCACAAAATCTATAAATTGACGCTGTCCTTGTCCGAAAATCATAGTATTGGTTTGATAGCCAATGGTGACATTACGGTGTACTTATTAGTACAAGGAGCAAATTATAATAGTTTGAAGAGTTTATTTGAAATCAACAATGGATATACATCTTTCTACACCTTATTTTAGCATATATTGTAGAACAAATAGAAAGGCGTCTGCCGCAGGTAGATGGCTTTTTTTATTTTTTGAAACCGAACAAATGAAGAGATTATGAGCAAAGTTCAATACCTCACACAAGAAGGTTATGACAAATTAGACGCGGAATTAAAAGACCTCAAAACGCGTGGAAGAAGAGATATTGCTGAAGAAATAGCCGAAGCTCGGGCAAAAGGTGATTTGAGTGAGAATGCCGAATATGATGCCGCTAAAGAAGCTCAGGGGCACATGGAAGACCGCATCACTAAGCTTGAAGATGCTCTGGCTAATGCACGTGTGCTAGATAAAACTGAATTGGACTTATCGAAAGTTCGCGTACTTACTACTGTGACTATCCTGAATAAAAATGTTGGCAAAGAAATGAAGTACACACTTGTTTCTGCCAATGAAGCTGATTTTGCAGAAGGTAAAATTTCTGTTGATTCTCCGATCGGTAAGGCGCTCATGGGACTTGAAATTGGCGAGACCGTAGAAGTTGAAGTTCCTGCAGGAAAGCTCGAACTGGAAGTAAAAAATATCGAAATCTGATTCAATTCCTCATACCATGAAAAAACTCATCGACGTCTATCCTTACAAAATTGAAGGTGGACAACCTCTTTTCCTGATCTTTAAGCGTTCAACTCAAAAGATTTATGGAAACCAATGGCGCATGGTAGGGGGAAAGGTGAAGGAAGGAGAGACGAGTTGGGAAGGTGCACTCCGGGAGTTAAAAGAAGAAACCGGTTTGAATCCTGCTAAATTTTGGACCATCCCATCGATAAATCAGTTTTATGAGGCTAAATCGGATATGGTTCATTCAATCCCTGCTTTTGCAGCGGAACTTGAAGGTGGTGCAGAAATTCAACTTAATGAAGAACATTCCGAGTTTACATGGGTTAGTATTGATGACGTTCGTCAATTAGTAGGCTGGCCTGAACAACAAAGGTTAATGAAACTGACCTTTGATATTTTAACTGATAAACATCTTGAAATCCTTCCAGAGTGGATAATCGATATTTCGTAATTGCTTTTCTTTTGATATTGATTCCCGGCATTAGTTTTGCTCAGGATGAAAAGTATGAACTCGAGTTTGCTCCCGATCTTTGGTACAACAGTGTTGATGGTATCCGTGTTGGTGCTCGTGTTCTTGGAGATATGGAAGGTACTTTTCTTGATGGTCCTCATCGCCTGGATGCGGGTGTGTGGCTGGGAACGAATTTTCCGGACATGCCTGTCTCATACTACACGTCTTTTACTGAGCCGATTCCGTCATTATCTGATTTTGGGAAAGAGTTTAATATTCAGCTTAAAAGTAGCATCCGAACCGGTTACAGTCAGCACACATTGGCAGTAAATAAGCGTTTCCAGAAAGGTTTTGACGAACTTAGATACCAAGAGGTGAGTGTTAGTCTTTCTCAGGAAAAAGCCATTGATAACGAATACAGGTTATTTGGCTTTGCGGAAACAGATTGGAAGACTCTGGCCGGAATAGAATTCAGAACCAGTGGTTTTACACCGATTGGAACTCTCCAAACAAGCTTAAACTTAAAGCAGAATGTAAATCCTGCCTCCGGAAATTTCTCATTGGGCAAAGCTGAAGTTAAGCACCTGTCAGATTTGGGAAGTGGTTTTGGGTTGAACTTAAGAGTCTTCGGAGCTTTAGTCAGTCCTAATGCTCCATCTGAATACACATACAGCCTGGCTAACCGAGACCCAATTTCATGGTTAAATAATGGGGTCACAAGAGCAAGCGGTACCATCCCGGATACTTTTTTTGAAAATGGTATTGTTCAGGTAGCAGGGGGATTCAACCTTCGTGGGTACAATATAGATGCTTTTGTAACACCACAGGGAAATGAACAAAACACAATTAGCTACAGTGGTACTATTGATAGAGGCATCTCTTTAAATACTGAACTTCTTTTCCCTAACTTCATCAACTCTTTACTTGAACGAACGATTATGGGTGACTTTGTTCACCTGAAGTCCTACGTGTTCGGTGATATTGGTAAAATCAACGGCATTGCGATAGATGATGACGTATCTTTTGATGTAGATCGAACTTATGCAGACGCCGGTGTTGGATTTCAATTCTCAATAAATATTCCTGATTGGTTAGGGAAAGATAGAGGATTCGCCATCAGGTATGATATGCCGTTCTGGCTTTCAGATCCTAATGGATTGCATATCAATCCTTCTGATTTATCTGATTCACCTCAGTTCGATTTCAGAGGAATACTTGGAATAGGAGCAGTAATCTCACTTTAACTCACTTATGAAAATTCTTGTTATAAATTGCGGCAGTTCATCCATTAAATATCAGCTCATAAACACTGAAAACAGGGAGTGTTTATGCAAAGGGCTTGTAGAAAGGCTTGGAGCGGTAACATCCATTATAAAGCAGGAGTTTAAGGACGAGAAGCCGCTTAAGAAGTCGATGGTGATAGAAAACCATGCATCAGCACTTAAGAAAATTATGGAAATGTTGTTGGAGGCTGACAACAATTACCTGCAATCTTTAGATGAAATTGAAGCCGTGGGTCACCGCGTTGTACACGGGGGAGAGACCTTTAAAGATTCTGTGTTGATTGACGAAGAGGTTGAAGAGGCCATTCAGCAAGCATTCGATATTGCTCCTTTACACAATCCGCCAAACCTGGAAGGGATTAGGGCTGCGAAAAAGCATTTACCAAATGTACCTCATGTTGCAGTATTTGATACCGCTTTTCATCATTCCATTCCTCAGCATGCGTATTTATATGGAATACCGAACAGGCTTTATCGCCGATATAAAATTCGTAAGTACGGGTTCCACGGTACATCTCATTATTATGTGAGCCGTCAGTACCATAAAATTTCGGGACGGGCCAAGGAAGGTTCAAAAGTGATTACTTGTCACCTTGGAAACGGTTGCTCTATTACCGCTATCAAAGATGGTAAATCCTATGATACAAGTATGGGATTTTCACCTCTAGAAGGACTGGTAATGGGAACAAGAAGTGGAGACATTGACCCTTCTATCTTGTTCTACCTCATAGAGAAAGAGGAGTTATCTCTCGCTAACGTTCATGCATTATTGAATAAGCACAGTGGGCTTTTAGGACTCAGCGGTTATGCTGCGGATATGCGTGATTTATTGGATGAAGCCGAAAGCGGAGATCGAAGATGTAATGAGGCAATTGATGTATTTTGTTATCGGGCAAAAAAATATATTGGTTCGTATATTGCCTCGTTAAATGGTGTAGATGCCATCATATTTACAGGCGGTATTGGAGAAAATGCGGCACCAATCCGGAGTAAAATTCTGGAAGATATGGAGTATGCTGGAATCTCAATTGACAAGACAGTAAACCAAAATCTGGAAGGAAAGACTAAAATTAGCACCGACGATTCAAATACAGAAGTTCATGTTATCCCCACAAATGAGGAACTTGTGATTGCGATCGATGCCGCTAAAATAGCTACGGCCTCAAAACAAACTCCATGGGCATAAAGAAAGCACTATTCTTATTGGCTGTATGTATTACAGCTATGTTTAATCAGAGTTGTTCCAGCACAAGTTGGGTCATTACTGATGAAGAGGCTATGGATATCAATGATTTTGAGCTGATATCTTCTCGTTTTTACTTGGAGAGCAGTAGGGGAATCACACCTTCGCAGCCGGTGGTTTATTTTGACCTCAAATCTATCAACACTTACGAATACGCACAACGAATTGAAACAGAGCGATACATTCAGCGTTATCGGCCTCGACTTGGATATGTTTTATTAGGAGCAGCAGGTGCAGGTATTTCTTATTACGCGGCCTTCTCAGATCAGCTCTTAGATCGTCCTTCAGATATTCAAAGATATGCACTCACGGGAGCGGGTACACTGTTAACCGGACTTTCATTTTTAAATATGAAACCGGTCGGTGAGCCTACCCAAACAGGAGAAAGCAGACTTTTAAGGCAAACAGGTACTATTCAGGAAGTTGATACTACAGATGCCCGTCCTTATGATACTCAGGATCCGGGTATTAGAATCACTTACAACGGACAGTTGATAGCAGAGAATCCAGCTTGGAATTTCAATGGAGGCAGGATTAATGTTAATCTTGCTGAGGAAGTTGATGCGAGTCTGTTTGGTGAAAACCCTCGCAGTAATATCAGAGTAACTGCAACTTATGACACTTTAAGTCAGGCTACAGAAGTTCCCGTTCAATCTGTTTTTGAACAATTTATAGTAGTTGATGTGCAAATTACGGCCCTTCGTAATGAGCCTGAATCAAATCCCGGAAATGTATTGACTGATTTAGCAGAAGGAAGTCAGCTTAAGTTGGTATCAAAAGAAGGAGAGTGGTACAAGGTTTTATATGGTATTTCAGAAACATGGGTCTCTGCAAATGATGTTCGTACGATTTGGCGTCCGTCAGAATTTGCTTCAGATTTATCAATCATAGCTATACCAAATGTACCTTTTGGTTCTGTGGATGTTGAACGGAACATTCCTGTTTTAGGGAGAAGCTCTCTTAATTCGGCGGCCTTCATCTTATCGAATAATCAGTATGATGGTGAGATTTCTGAGCGAATTTATGGTCAACGCGACGCTAAGTTGATGGAAGAATATTTTATTCAAGGCTTTGGAGTGCGGGGGACCCGAGTGGTGAAAGCCATGAACGCGGCCAACGATCGAATCGTAGAAAGAGCTTATTCAAGGCTTGCGTCATCCATGAGTGAATCCCGACAAAATTTAAGGGTCTATATTAACGGATATGCCGAGATTATAGACTCTCAGGTATTCCTTTTGGGAAGTAACTTAAACAGTAATGGAGAAGAGCAGTATATCGACCTTCAGAAACTCTTCAGAGCATTTAATAATCTGGATCTGAATTCCCTGTTAATTGTTGCTGATCTGGATATTCTAAATCGAGATGGATCGACTGAACCTCTCCAAAATCTGGCTTCTATTGTAACAGATGCAAATTTTGGTGCTGCAGTATTCTTCAGTTCTCGTCCCGATCAGCGCTCTGGGATATATTCCTCAAACAACGGGGAGCAGAATCGGCACAGTATATTTACCTATTACATGGCAGAAGCAATTAAAGAGCGGAATATGACTATGAATTCCATATTTAATCACCTCGATAGAAACGTACCGTTTACTTCCAGGAGCTTATATGACAGACCTCAGAATCCACTGTTTTTTGGAATTGGAGACCTTGGGCTGCTTGAATAATGGGTTTACTCTTCATTGCTTTAAGTATCAGCTGTTCTCTTTCGATTGCTCAAATCTTAAAGCTTGCTGAAAACCGAAAGCTTGATGTACTTAAAATCCTGGTCTGTAATTATCTGGCTGGTTTTCTAATCAGTCTCTTCAATTCGAAAGAATTCTCTGTATTCCCCGAGGTTTCTCCAAACCCGGAGATATGGCTAATAATTTTGGCCGGAATTTTAGGCATTATCTTTATAGCCAATATGGTTGTGTACAGCAGATCCATTGACCGGGTGGGGATGGGAGTAAGTATAGCGGCTATGAGAATGTCACTCATTTTCCCGATTGGCATTAGCTTGTTTGTTTTTGGTGAAGCTATTGGCGGGTTCAAATATTTTGGAATCATACTAGCATTAGCTTCTTTGTTATTGATGGTGCCCCGGATTAAAACCAAAAGCATTTCCGGATTTTCTGATGCCTGGCTTCCTGTATTGATCTTTCTGATGACTGGAGCTGCTGATACGGGGCTTAAAGTTTATGAAAGGTTGTTTTCAACTCAAGTTTCTGAGGATTTGTTTGTATCCGGGATATTCTTTTTCTCATTTTTAATTGGACTTGGTATCCTGATTAAAAGAAAAGAACTTCATTTTAGCTTCACAGAAATTGGGTATGGTATTGCCACCGGAATAGTAAATCTATATTCATCGATTTTCCTTTTATATGCATTGAAGTTAATGCCTGGTTCGGTAGTTTTCCCTTTGGTAAATGTAAGCCTGGTTGTTCTCGGAACATTAATTGGAATCTGGTTCTGGAAAGATAAACCCTCCATAAAACAGTGGTCAGGGTTAGCAGTAGCAATAATCTCAATCATTTTATTAGTTGGATAATGGACATTATTAATGACATTCGTGAACGAGCAAAGTCTAATCTTAAAACCATTGTTTTTCCAAGGTCCTCGGACGAGCGGGTTATAAAGGCAGCTCTGTATTTACAGGAAAATGGCCTTGCTGAACCGCTGTTAATTCAAAATGAAGGAGCCTCAATTCCAAAGGGGCTGAAGGTTATTGATCCGGTTTCAGATGAAAATCTAAAGAAATACGCTCATTCATTTTACGAACGCAGAAAACATAAGGGGTTAACGGAAGCAGAGGCCATTGACGTAGTTGAAGATCCACTTTTCTTCAGTGCGGCAATGGTAGCAGCGGGTGATGCGGACGGCTGTGTTGCCGGCTCGGTTTCAACTACAGGAGAGGTACTTCGCGCAGCCATCCAAACGATAGGATTAAAGCCGGGTTCAAATGTTGTCTCCAGTGTTTTCCTTATGAGTTTTGATGACGGAAGAGTATTCACTTACGGCGATTGTGCTGTAGTCCCGTATCCCAATGCTGAACAACTGGCGACAATAGCTATGGATTCTGCCCGCACTCATAAAAAAGTAACAGATGCAGATCCTAAAGTATCTATGCTTTCTTTTTCAACCCGAGGAAGCGCACAACACGAGCGTATTGATTTGGTTCGCGAGGCGCTTGAAATTGTAAAATCTCATAACCTTGATTTTCCTGTGGACGGTGAGCTGCAATTTGATGCTTCTATCTTACCCGAAATTGCCAAACGAAAAGCCCCGAATTCTGAAGTAGCAGGGCAGGCAAATGTCTTTATTTTCCCTAATCTGGATGCCGGAAACATTGGATATAAAATCACCGAAAGGCTTGCAGGAGCTACTGCAACCGGCCCCATCATTCAAGGACTTGCCAAACCGATGATGGATTTATCCAGAGGTTGCTCCTGGGAAGACATTGTTAATACAGCTTGTGTGTGCTCGTTGATGGGGGAATAATAAGTTTTTTCCACCTCCACGGCCTGACGGCTGGAGCCCGTCTGACCGTTTGCTGGAATCGAACACCCTAAGCCTACTTCATCGATCAGACGGGTAATCCGTCAGATCGAGTACGGGGTAGTATTCTTCATCTCCACGGTCTGCCGGCTCCCAGCCGTCCGACCGTTTGTTGGAATCGAGTACCCTAAGCCTCTTTCACCGATCAGACCGCTCATCGGTCAGATCGAGATCTTGCCACGCTGGGATCGGATCGTTTTCAAAAAAATCCCAAACATCCTCTAGTCCTGTAAATCCAGGTTCAAAAAGGGGAGAGTAGGAAAGCAGCTAAGTCGTCCATCGCAACTCGATCGCTCGATCTATCACAAATCAAATAATTACCCGAGATAACCTATTCCTTACATAGAGATTCTCAATCATTTCAGATTTAGTTAAGAGAGGGAGATTTTGTATATTTGTATTCGATCTAAATAAGCCTGCAAAACAGCGAACTTAATGCAATAAAAGGTTGTTTTTCAGATAGAATTAAGAAGCAAAAATTTAAGACCAAATAGCTAATGAGCGAAACGCAAGCCTTAGAGTCAATGATTGGGGAAGAGTACAAGTATGGCTTTTCCACTGATATTGAATACGAAGAATTTCCTACAGGACTGAATGAAGATATTGTCCGCGAAATTTCGGCAAGAAAAGAAGAGCCTGAATGGATGTTGGAATTCCGTTTGAAGGCATATCGTGCATGGACCGAAATGGAAGAACCTGATTGGTTTAATGCGGTCTACGAAAAGCCTGATTTTGAAAACCTCCAGTATTATTCAGCTCCCAAGAATAAACCCAAACTGGATAGCTTGGATGATGTTGATCCCAAAATTCGGGAAACATATGAGAAGCTTGGAATTCCTTTGGAAGAGCAGAAAATGCTTTCAGGTGTAGCTGTTGATGCTGTATTTGACAGTGTTTCGATTTTTACTTCATTCAAAGAGAAGCTTGCTGAAGCTGGTGTGATCTTTTGTTCCATTTCGGAAGCCGTGAAAAATCACCCAGAGATTGTTAAAAAGTATATGGGTTCGGTGGTTCCTATTCGGGATAATTTTTATTCCGCGCTGAACTCCGCGGTATTCTCTGATGGCTCTTTTTGCTACGTGCCGAAGGATACCATTTGCCCAATGGAGCTTTCTACCTATTTCCGAATCAACAACATGAACTCCGGGCAGTTTGAGCGTACGCTGATTGTTTGTGAAGATAATAGTCATGTTAGCTATCTCGAAGGCTGTACAGCTCCTATGTATGATGAGCATCAGCTTCATGCTGCCGTTGTTGAGTTAGTAGCGATGGAAAATGCTGAGATTAAATATTCCACCATTCAAAACTGGTATGCCGGTGATGAAGATGGAAAAGGCGGTATTTACAATTTCGTAACGAAGCGTGGTGCTTGTCGCGGTGATAATTCCAAAATTAGCTGGACACAGCTTGAAACAGGTTCAGCCGTAACGCTAAAATACCCAAGCGTGATCTTGCAGGGCGATGGTTCTATCGGTGAATTTTATTCTGTAGCTGTAACTAACAAACGTCAGCAAGCTGATACCGGCACCAAGATGATTCACATTGGTAAAAACACCAAGAGTACAATCATTTCAAAAGGTATTTCTGCCGGGAACTCAAACAACAGTTACCGCGGAGAAGTGAAAATTGGTAAAGGTGCTGACAATGCCCGTAATTATTCAGTTTGTGATTCAATGTTGATCGGACAAACTTGCGGAGCTCACACATTCCCATATATCTCTTCTCAAAATCCTACGGCAAGTGTGGAGCATGAGGCTTCAACCTCGCGTGTGGGAGAGGAGCAGATCTTTTACCTGATGCAACGTGGAATTAGCGAACAGGATGCTATTTCCATGATCATCAATGGATTTGTGAAGGAAGTATTAAAAGAGCTTCCGCTTGAGTTTGCCACCGAGGCAAACGCACTTCTTGATGTGAAGCTGGAAGGTAGTGTAGGGTAATAATCACCCCGTCTCGCTACGCACGCTCTGCGTCGTAGCGATTGGTGACGACGCAGAGCATCGTCACCAGCAATTGTAGATAAATGAACTTAAATCATAAAAGAAAAACGATAACGTGTTAGAGATTAAAAATTTACATGCCTCAGTAGAAGGCGAAGAAGAACAGATTCTGAAGGGTGTGAACCTGAAGATTAATAAAGGTGAAATCCATGCTATTATGGGACCGAACGGCAGCGGGAAAAGTACGCTGGCCAAAGTTGTATCGGGACATCCGGAGTATGAAGTAACTGAAGGTGAAATCCTTTTTGAAGGAGAAGACATCACCGAGATGGATGCTGATGAAAGAGCCCACCTGGGAATGTTCTTAGCTTTTCAATATCCAGTTGAAGTTCCGGGAATCACCAATAAAACGTTGCTTCGTGAATCTTTCAACACCATTGCTCGCGAAAACGGCCGTGAAGAGTTAGATCCTCTCGAGTTTGAAGATTACCTGAAGAGCCGCCTTGAAATCATCAATATGAAAGATGAATTTCTAGAGCGCTCAATCAACACTGGATTTTCCGGTGGAGAGAAGAAGAAGAACGAGGTTTTCCAGATGGCTGTGCTGAATCCAAAGTTGGCTTTCATGGATGAAACCGATTCAGGATTAGATATCGATGCGCTGAAAGTTGTTTCAGACGGTATCAATAAAATAGCCGGACCTGAAAACGCGATTGTTCTGATTACTCACTATCAGCGACTACTTAACTACATCACGCCTGACCATGTTCACGTAATGATGAATGGTAAGATTGTGAAGTCTGCCGGTAAAGAATTGGCCCACGAGCTCGAAGAGCAGGGTTATGAAGAACTTGAAAAACAATTTTCCCTAAACGGAGAGGCTCAGTAATGAGTACTGCTGTACAAGAAAAAGAAACCATTTTAAGTTACCTGGACGGCAATTTTGATTCCGTTTCTGATGTGAAAGCCATCGGAGCGATTAATCAAAAGGGTGCCGGAAATATTGCTGAGTTTCCATTTCCTACTAAAAAGGATGAAGATTGGAGATTCACTGACCTCAAATCAATTAGCCGAAATCATTTTGTTGCAGTTGAAGACGCTGGAGCTGTTTCAGTCGGAGATATAAGCGATTACTATCTGCCTGAAGCTATGAACAGCCGACTCGTTTTTGTGAACGGTGTTTTTGATACTGAGCTTTCATCACTTTCAGATATTCCTGAAGGCGTAACGGTAGGGACACTTGCCGAGAACGGAGAGGATGAAGCTGTAAAAACTCATTTGGGTAAATACGTTAATTACGATGATGATCAAGATGTATTTGCAGCATTGAACGATGCGAACTTCAGCGATGGCGTGTTTATTCACGTTCCTAAAGAGACTAAAGTTGAAGTCCCAATTCATATTCTGAATGTATTTACGGATTCGGAAAAACCATTCTACGCAACGCCTCGTGTACTTTATGTTGGTGAAGCCTATTCAAAATCGACAGTTGTTGAAGAACATATTGGCTTAGTTGAAAACGAGTATCTGAATATTCCGGTCGCGGAATTTAAGATGATGGAAGGTTCAAATGTCCACCATGCTCGTATTCAGCGGGATAGCAAGAAGGCGAGTCATATTTCTCGCCCGATGGCTCACTTGGATAAATTTGCCGAATATCATTCCTACACCATTTGTTTGGGAGCGAAGTTGTTCCGAAATGACCCGCGTGTAGTTCAAAATGATGAAGAAGTTAATTTCACCATTGATGGATTAGTTCTGATTGACGGCGAGCAGATTGCTGATACGCATTCAGCTATCGATCACCGACACTGGCATGCCCAAAGTCACCAGCTGCACAAAGTTGTGGTTAATGACAAAGCGCATTCCATTTTCAACGGTAAGATTTTTGTCCGCAAAGATTCACAGAAGATCGATTCCTTTCAGGAAAACCGAAATCTGCTGCTTTCTTTTGACGGAACCGTTCACACCAAGCCACAGCTTGAGATTTTTTCTGATGATGTGCTATGCTCGCATGGTGCAACTATCGGTCAACTGAATGAAGATGAAGTATTTTATCTGCACAGTCGTGGCTTAACAAAGAAGAAAGCACGTGAGCTTCTGGTTTACGCTTTCACGCTTGAAAGTATTGAAAACATGGAAGTGGAATCAGTACATAAATTATTGTTAGACGAAGTAGTCAAATTTACCAGCCGTGACGAAGAATTTTTAGCGGTTGAGGCATAGTTTTTAAAGTCATCCAGAGGCTACCGCCGAAGGATCTTCACTTGTCAAACTCTTGAAGATTCTTCGCTATCGCTCTGAATGACTTTAACCTCGCTCCGACGCAGAAAATCGGAGCGAGTTGGTATCGACGTCAAGTGTCGGTGACAGATTATTAGTACATATATGATGATATTATGGAAGACACACTAAAAAAAGAAAGTACGACCACACTAACTACGGACTGGGAAGCCATCCGTAATCAGTTTCCTGTGCTTAAGCGGGAAATTAAGGGCAATCCTTTGGTCTATCTTGATAACAGTGCTTCCAGCCAAATGCCTCAGCGGGTAATTGATCGTATCAACGATTATCACTCTAATGAGCACGCCAATGTTCACCGTGGCATTCACACCTTGAGTCAGGAGGGAACCGATGCTTTTGAAGCAACCCGGACCAAGGTGAAGGATTTGATAAACGCTCGTCATCTCGAGGAGATTATTTATACCACGGGAACCACTGATTCTATTAATCTGGTAGCTAACAGCTATGGGCGTAAACATTTCAAAGAGGGTGATGAAATCATTCTTACTGAAATGGAACACCACGCCAATATTGTTCCTTGGCAGATGGTGGCTGAAGAAACAGGAGCGAAGATCAAAGTTGTTCCTATGACCGATGCCGGAGAACTTGTGATGGAGGAATTCCATAATCTGCTTTCCGATCGTACGAAGATGGTTGCTGTGGTTCACGTTTCGAATGCACTTGGGACGATCAACCCGGTGGGAGAAATTATTGAAGCGGCTCACGCCAAAAACATTCCGGTATTGGTTGATGGGGCACAGTCTGTCCCTCACGCAGTCGTGGATGTTCAGGCCATGGATGCTGACTTCTATGCTTTTTCTGCTCATAAAATGTGTGGTCCAACCGGATTTGGTATTCTTTACGGTAAGAAAGAATTGCTGGAAGAAATGCCTCCTTATCGCGGTGGTGGAGATATGATTGATAAGGTCACGTTCGAGAAAACGACCTGGAATGACCTTCCTCATAAATTTGAAGCCGGAACTCCGCCTATTGCAGTAGGAGTAGGCTTTGGTGAAACTATTGACTTCCTGAATGAAGTTGGGATGGAGAACATAGCAGCTCGTGAATATGAACTGTTGGATTACGCGACGGAAGAACTAAGTAAGATTGATGGACTTCGAATCGTCGGAACAGCGAAGAATAAAGCATCCGTAATTTCATTTTTACTGGATGGCATTCACCCAACCGATGCGGGTACCATTTTAGATCAAAAAGGAATTGCAGTTCGAACCGGACATCACTGTGCACAGCCGGTTATGGATTATTATGATATACCGGGCACAGCACGAGCATCTTTTTCCTTCTACAATAATAAAGAGGATGTTGATCGTTTAGTGGAAGGAATCAAATACGTAAAAGAATTTTTTTGAAATAAAGGAGAATAGAGATGGCTAAAATTAAAGAAATAGAACGAACACCAAATCCCGATGCCATGCGCTTTGTATTGGCTGAACCACTGACCAACGGAACCACTCGTTCCTTTGAAAATGCGGCTGAAGCTGAAGGCGATGAATTGGCATCTTCACTGTTCGCAGTCGATAACGTGATCAACGTCTACTATGTAGATAAGTACGTGACCGTTACTCAAAATGGTAAAGCGGTATGGTCTGAGCTGTTGCGTAAGCTGGCTCCTCCAATTCGAGAGGCAGAAGCTACAGATCACAATGAAGACGATTCTGACGTACACATGAGTAAAGAAGTACAGGGTTCTGATGATCCACGCTTGCAGGAAATCACTCGCATGCTGGATGAACAAGTTCGACCATATCTTCTTGCTGATGGTGGTGGATTAAAGATTTTGGGTCTGGAATCAAACCGACTCAAAGTTCACTATCAAGGAGCTTGCGGAACATGTCCAACAGCGACCACAGGAACGCTTTATGCTATTGAAAGCATGGTGAAGCGTATTGATCCTGAAATTCAGGTTATCTCAGTTTAAAGGCTAACGAGAAGTATTATGGAAGAACTTTCCATCACAGAAAGAGCTAATGAACGCATCAATTTAATTCGGAAAGAACAGAGTGTTCCGGATGATGCTTTTCTGCGCGTAGGCGTAGTGAGTGGAGGTTGCTCCGGCTTAACCTACGATCTTGAATTCAATTCTGATGTCCAGCCCGAAGAAAACGATAAGATTTTTGATGTGGACGGACTCAAAGTACTGGTCGACATGAGAAGCTTTCTCTACCTGGCCGGAACCGAACTGGATTACACCGAAGGACTAAGCGGGCAGGGTTTCCACTTTAAAAACCCCAACGCATCCCGAACCTGCTCCTGCGGCGAATCTTTCTCTATTTGAAATTATAAATTTTGGATGTTGAATTTTGAATGTGAAAGTGATCATTCAAAATTCAACATCTCCAATTCAAAATTCCCATGTCAGAAGAAATCATTGTAAACCGGGTTCAGCAGAACACGAAGCTGGTAACGCTGGATTTGCAGAAATTCCATGATGACACTCCGATTGAGGAGCTGGATATCAAGCAATTTTTGTTTCAGGAATTAATGCTGAAGGAGAAGGACTTTCGGGAACAGGTAAAGGAATTTGACTGGTCGCAGTATGAAGGAAAATACCTGACTGTACATTGTAGCACTGATGCCATTATTGCTCCTTGGGCTTGGATGGTTATTACCTCACAAGCTTCAGAATTTGCTAAAGAAGTATTTCTCGGTAGAAAAAAAGCTTTTCAACACCAACTCTACCAACGGGAACTCGATAGCTACGATTGGGATCAATATGAAGACAAGTTTGTACTGTTGAAAGGCTGTGGCAAAGTGCATGTCCCTGATTCAATTTATATGTTGGCCACTAATAAGCTGATGAACAAAGCGAAGAAGATTATGTACGGGGAAGCTTGTTCTAATGTGCCTGTTTGGAGGAAGTAGGATCGCTGATTTATCTGACTTCATTCGAATTTTTTTAAAACCGGTTAAGACTTGCTGACCAGCGGATAATTTTCTGGATTATTTATTGAATCAAGGTGCAGATCCACATCCAAGTCTGGCCAGTAGAAATGTTGTTTGGTAGGATTTTGAACATTGATTACTTCGTTTACCTTAGCTTCCTTAAACCATGGAAACCGTTCATAATCCAAGAAGAACTCTTTTCCTTCATGGAACAACCAAATACCGTGTGAAGAGATATTAGTAATTTCAGTCTTACTGTCCGAAATGATTGCTCCAGCTTTCTCTGATTGCATTTTCATGCTCCTTTATTTGTTCAACAATTTCTTTAACCTGTTTTGAATTGAGCCCATATAAGGACTCGACTTGAATTTCAGGTTCGATCCAAATTTTCGCTTCACCTTCGGCGTGAATTACATGTATATGAATTCTATCTTCTTCCCTTGAAAAGAAAAAGAATCAATATCCTTTAAAACGAAATACGGTTGGACTCATAATTCAATCTAACTCCTATAATATAACGAATCAAGCATGCAGATATTAGTCACAGGTACCTCCCGCGGAATAGGAAAGTCCATCGCCCAAAAGCTCCTTGAAGAAGGGCATGAAGTCATTGGAACCTCCCGATCCACGAATCATGATTTCCCGAATAACGAAAACTACCGACACATTGCCTGTGATTTATCCAAGCAGAAGGAAGTAGAAAAGCTTAAGGCGGTATTTGAGGAAGACGAAATTCCTGAAGTACTCATCAATAATGCGGGAATGTTTGCAGAAGCTGATTTTGATATCTCTGATGACGAGTGGCTGGCAAATTGGGATTTAACGCTTCAGGTTAATCTTCGGTCAGCTGGACTTATTTCCAAATGGGCCCTTAATGCCTGGAAGAAAGCCGGAATAGAAGGGAGGCTCGTCAATATCTCATCCCGAGCCGGAACCCGTGGCGATACGCAGGAATATGCCAGTTATGCCGCCAGTAAAGGAGGCATGACCGCCTTCACCAAAAGTATCGCCCGTAGCTTTGGGAAACACGGCATTACCGCTTACACCATCGCTCCCGGCTTCGTAAATACCGATATGGCCCAGGGATCGATTGAAGTGTATGGAGAAGATTACCTCACCAAAGATTTAGCTCTGGATTCCATTGCCCCGCCCCAACAAATTGCGGAGATTACTTTTCTGTTGGCTTCCGGCAAGCTCAAACATGCAACGGGGCAGACTTTCCATGTGAATAGTGGAAGTTATTTGGTTTAGGGAAATTGGTTCGCCTAATCATAAAAAAGCCCGTCATTGCGAGGAGACAAAGTAAAAGTACAAGCCAAAAAGGTAAATCGACGAAGCAATCTCCCTTAAGCGAACTCGGGAGTAGATAAAGGAGATCGCCACGTCGCCAAAAAAATGAGCATTAAACAACAGAGTTGCTATTCGCGATGACAGGCCATATTAAAGTCATTCAGAGCGAAAACGAAGAATCTTCATGAGTTTGAAATGTGAAGATCCTTCGGAAATATCCTCAGGATGATAATCATAAATAAACATTGGAAATTGGTGCTTGGAATGTGGAATTTCCCGATATGACAGACATCAGAGATCGAAAAAAGGACCACATTGAGCTTACCGTTACGGACGGAACCCAGTATAATTCATCCGCAGGATTTGAACGATTCCACTTCATTCACAACGCCTTGCCAGAAGTTGACTCGTCGGATGTTTCTACAGAGGCGGAGTTATTAGGAAGAACTTTCAGTTTTCCATTATTCATTTCTTCCATGACGGGAGGTTATGCGGAAGCGGGTCCAGTGAATGCTGTAATTGCGGAGTTTTGTGAGGTAGAAAATTTACCCTTTGGTGTTGGAAGTCAACGGGCTATGCTCGAGGATGAAAGCCTGACCGAGACCTTTTCTATAGTTCGCGAGAAAGCACCAAATGCTTTCATTTGTTCAAATATTGGTGGCGCACAACTCATTGGTGGACTTGATACTAAAAAGATTACCAAACTGATTGATTCAATACAAGCCAATTCTATTATTGTGCATTTGAATCCGTTGCAAGAACTCATGCAGCCCGAAGGTGACCGGGATTTTAAAGGAATTTTGGATGGTATTGAACAACTGGTAAAGGACACCGAGTTGCCGGTCATTGTAAAAGAAACCGGTGCGGGAATTTCCGAACACACTGCTCGAAGATTATTGAATGTTGGGGTTGAAGTGATCGATGTTGCAGGAGCCGGAGGAACGAGCTGGGCTAAAGTCGAGAATTTCCGATCATCCAATGAAACCGCAAATCATCATTTTGATGAATGGGGCATTCCTACGGTAGAATGTATTCAACAGCTCAGTAAACTGGAATGGGAGCGAAGTTTTGAAATTATAGCATCCGGAGGAATCCGGTCTTCGTTTGATATCGCTAAAGCAATCTGTCTCGGAGCTCATTTTACAGCTTCGGCTCAACCCGTAATAAAGGCTATTAATGATAACGGCTATGAAGGGTTGGAGCAGCTTTTTTCACAGTGGAAGAAAGACCTGAAAACCATCCTTACACTATTGGGATGCACGAATGTGAAACAACTTAATGGTTCACATCTTCGTGAATTAACCTAAAAGTCATCCAGAGCATACCTGCGATGAATCTTTGTTTGAAAAATTCACTTTAGGTGGTGGGCAAAAGCTGTAAAGGAGAGATTTAGAGAGGTCTGAGTGAAAGGCTTTGGATTATGATAACATCTATTTCTGACTTTCCTGTTTTATTTGGGCACCGCACAAGCGGGACGCTTGCGCTAGTGCCAGTTACAGAGGTAAGATTCTTTTGAATCATTCTGAGAATGACTTGAAAGGATTGAAATTACCGATAATTCGAGTCTAAATTCATTCCTATATTTCCTTATATTTTAGCTATTCATCTACTAAAAAGAGCTTTGAGTAACACCAATTTATACCAAAACTTACTGAAACAGGTTGAACAGAACCTGAAGGACATTGAACTTCCCGCTAAGCCGGAAACCCTGTATGATCCTTATCGTTATGCATTGTCGGTTGGGGGAAAAAGGATCCGTCCTTTGCTAACTCTTTTAGCCTGTGGTTTGTGTAAAGGTGATCCCGAAAAAGCACTCCCTGCTGCATTAGCGATCGAAATTCTGCATAACTTCACTTTGGTTCATGATGACATCATGGACAGTGCTGATACCCGAAGAGGCGAACCCAGTGTATTTAAAAAATGGAATGAAAATGTAGCTATTCTTTCCGGTGATGTGATGTTTGCCGATGCTTACCAAAAGCTGGGATTTTACGGCCATGAGGAAGAATTCTCAAAAGAAGAGTTTGCGGCCTTGCACGATGTGTTTGTCCGTACGGTTATTACCGTTTGTGAAGGCCAGGCTTTGGATATGGAATTTGTAGATCGGACCGATGTAAAGCATGAAGAGTACATCGAAATGATTGCCGGCAAAACATCTGCTTTATTAAGCGGAGCTCTGGAAATGGGAGCTATTGCCGCGCACGCATCAGCCAAAAAAAGAGAAGAGCTGGCACAGCTTGGATATGAAATGGGCATCGCTTTTCAGATTCAGGATGACTTGCTGGATGCCACAGCAGATCCCGAAAAGTTTGGCAAACGCCCCGGGGGAGATATTTTTGAAGGAAAGAAAACATATCTCACCATCCTTGCGTTAGAACGTGCAGATGCCCAACAGGCGTCTTTAATCAGGGAAACACTGGATGACGAAACCCCAAAAGAACAGGATGTCGATCGTGTTCTTGAGATTATGGATGAATTAAATGTACTAAAGGATGTAGCACAGGAAGTTGAACAACATTACAAAAAAGCATTTCAGTTACTCGACAAATTTGAATCTTCAGACTACCAACAAGAGCTTGAAAATCTTCTTATCTTCTTACAAAATCGTGATCATTAAAGCACAACAACTTTATTCAATGCGGAACACACTTTTATTAGTATTTGGTATCCTATTTCTATTTTCAGCTTGTAAGAACGACCGGCTCATAAAGCGGGGTGATTCTGTAGAGGTAGCCTATGAAAAAGCGATGTACTTTTTTGAGCAGGAAAACTATACAGATGCAGCCAGTGCCTTTGATACTGTAACCCGCGTCGGCAGAGGTACAGAATACGGACAGGAAGCACAATACTACCTTGCTGAAAGTTATTACCGAGATCGACAATATTTGCTTGCAGCCTCCGAATTTGACCGGTATGTAAGTTATTACCCGCAGGATGAAAAGCGCCCTGAAGTTGAATTTAAAGCAGCTATCTGCTACAAAAACCTAAGTCCGCGATATAATCTTGATCAAGCCCAAACCCGCCGAGCCATAGAACGGTTTCAGCTTTTTAATAACCGATATCCAAATTCAGACAAAGTTCAGGAAGCTGCCGGATACATTGACCAGCTTAGAGAGAAATTGGCTCGTAAGTCTTATGAGTCTGCCCAGTTTTATGTTAGAACCGAGCAATTTAAAGCTGCTGCTATTTATTTAGATCGCACCATCGATCAGTATCCGGAATCTAAGTGGGCTGAACGTGCGCTGGTTGACCAAATTAAGAACTACATCGATTACGCAGACCGAAGTGTTGCCAGCAAGCAAGCCGAACGCTATGGTAAGTCTGTTGAGACCTATGAGAAATTTCTGCAGCTGTTCCCGGAAAGTAAATTCCGTGAAGAGGTAGAAGATTATCATGATGAAGCCGTCAGCAAGCTTGCAGATGTTCAGGAACCTGAAGAAGTCGCAGAATCAAGTCAGGGCTAATGGCTCAGCGCATTGGTTTATTCGGGGGAACATTCGACCCGGTTCATAACGGACATATCTCCATTGCGGAGTCTTTTCTACAGTCCGGATTGATTGATGAACTTTGGGTTCTGCTCACACCATTTCCTCCGCATAAGCAGGAAACTCATCATACGCCCTATGAAATGCGGCTCCGGCTTATACAAACTGCCTTTGAGGGGATTCCCAATCTCTCTATAAAAACGATCGAGAACCGACTTCCAAAACCATCCTACAGTGTTCAGACTATTCGCCATTTAAAGGGAGAATATCCGGATTCCACTTTTTACTACTGCATGGGTGAAGACAGCTTAGCATACTTTCATACCTGGAAATACTACACGGAGATTTTAGAGGAATGTGATCTTTTGGTTGCAAAACGACCGGGTGTGAGTCATGATGAGGTGGAAGATCAAATCTTGAAGAGCACTCACTTTGTGAGTCATACACCTTTAGAGATTTCATCTTCATCCATTAAAGAGAGGGTTCAAAATGGAGATTCAATTGCCGAGTTGGTTCCAAAATCTGTGCATAAAATCATTGAAAAAGAGCAGTTATATAGCTAACTACTGCCATTCATAAATCAAAGAAAGAATGGCTTTTACTCGAAAAGATTTTTTAAGAACATCAGCGCTGGTTTCTTTAACCGGTGCTGCATTTAGCATTTCAGGTTGTGAAGCTGAAACCGACATTCATTCACAACAAGCCATTCCCAATAAGATTAAGCCTAAAGCCCTCAAAAAAGGCGATACGCTAGGATTAGTAGCTCCGGCCAGCCCCATCTATCAATCATCCGTTTTTGATGAAATGCTGGAAAATTTAAAAGCTCTTGGCTTTGAGCTGAAGCTGGGAAAATATGTCCGAAGTCAGCGCGGCTACCTTGCCGGAACAGATGAGCAGCGAGCCCAAGACTTAATGAATATGTTTGAAGATCCTGAAGTGGATGGTATCATGTGTATTCGCGGGGGATGGGGCTGCAATCGCATTCTACCGCTGCTGGATTATGAAGTCATCCGTAATAACCCCAAAGTATTCTGTGGATTTAGCGATATAACTTCGCTGCACATGGCCATCTATCAGCATAGTGACCTTATTACTTTTCATGGGCCGGTGGGGAAATCGGATTGGAATGAACTTACAACGAACGCTTTTAAGCAGATTACCTGGAATGGGGAAACTCCCATATTTACCGTGCCGGATGAATTAGACGAAACATTTACGGTCACTAATGGTAAAGCTGAAGGCAAAATGCTGGGCGGGAATTTATCTGTTTTAGTGTCTATGATTGGCTCCGATTATTTACCTTCTTTTGAAGATTCCATACTGTTTTTGGAAGATATTGGGGAGAGCGTCTATCGAATTGATCGTATGCTTACACAACTCAAGTTAGCGGGGATTCTGGATCAACTCAACGGGTTCGTATTTGGTAAATGTACTGATTGCGAAGCGGGTCCAAATAGCCTATCGTTAAAGCAGGTTTTTGATGATCATATCAAGCCATTAAACATCCCTTCATTTTATGGGGCTATGATCAGCCACGAAGAAAATAATATCACGATACCAATGGGTATGAAAGCGATGATTGATTCAGGAAAGAAAACTATTCAAATGCTTGAATCAGGCGTTAGTTAAAGAAGCACAGAGATAAATCGAGTAGATGCAGGTACAATCCTACGGAATAAATAAATGGATCTTGAGAGCAGCGTGTAGCTTGTTTCTCCTGTTATCGAGTGCTCAGGTTTCAGCTCAGCAAGGGACCTTATCCGGTATTATATACGATGCTGAAACCGAGGAAACCCTGCCTTATGCCAATGTGATTGTGGAAGGAACCAGCCGTGGCACTTATTCTGTAGGCGATGGCTCATATTCCCTAAAGCTGGACACCGGCTTGGTAAAAATCAGGTATCGCTTCATTTCTTTCAGAGATACGGTTATTGAATTTCAGATCAAGGAAGACGAGGAGATAACTCAGGATATATACCTCAAACCCGACATGGCATCCATGGATATAACGGTAAGCGCCAACCGCGTGGCCCGTAAAGTTCAAGAGCTGGCTAAGATCAGAGATCAGCAGAATTCGAACCTGAATTCCTATAAAGCTGATGTCTATAAAGTGGCGATTCTTAGTAATGTGGGTAAAAATTTCAGTTATGAGGATGCCGAAAATCAGGAATTAGAACCGATTGCCTTTTCAGAACGGAAATCAATCATCCGCTATTTATCATCCCCTGAACGGTATTCTGAAACGATAGAAGCGAACCGAGCCAGCGAAAACTTCTTTAGCGAGTACGACTTCTTTTCTACCGGCGGAGCTCCACTGAATTTAAATTCCGATGAGATAAAGCTGAGTATCATGTCCGAAAACCTAACGGTGGTAGGACCTATTTCAGATCAGGCCGGTAAATTCTATGAACTTTATGATGAAGAAGCCGACAGCACCTGGCCGCCCGGCACTATAGAGATTTATTTTGAGCCCAAGATGGACACCCGTCCTTTATTTGAAGGACAAGTGTGGTATGATGAGGACCAATCGGTAATACTGGGTATTGACGTAACCCTCAACGAATATTCCAATACCAATACCGGAGCGTACAGTATTTCCAACCTTCGGTATCAACAGACCTACCAGAAAGAGGGCGACTTCTGGCTTCCCAAGAGAACACAATTATCTGCCATCATTCGGTTCCTCACCTCCAAAGAGCGCATTTATTATCACGATGAATGGAGCTGGAATAATTTTGACGTGAATATATCGGGGATTGAACCTCAGGAAGTAAAACTCAAGACGATCGACATTAAGGCAAATGCCCATAAACGGAAGTCTATGTATTGGGACACGCTAGCCAACAAGGAAAGTAATACCAACACAGAACTGCTTGAGGAAGCAAAGGATTACGAAGAAGATCGGGCTTCCGTGAAATTTGGCATGGCAACCATGCGGACGTTCTTCCGTCTCCCTTATCAATTAGAACGGTTTTATATCACCAATTTCAGTGACTTTTATCGTTACAACAGGGTAGAAGGTAATTATGTAGGTCTTGGCCTCAGAACACCGGTTCACCCGGATTATGACTATCGGGCCATCGGTGGATACGGCTTTGGGAATCAATCCTGGAGTTATGAATTAAGCGGGTACCACTTTTTGGGCAATGACTTTATAGCGCCTGAAGGCAGCTACCACAAAACAACCGTTGGTCAGTATCAGGATTATGAATACAACCGAACTCCCTTGGATTTCTTTGAAGGCCGCCAAACCATGTATGCACTATTCAGTGGCACTACGGGCAATAACTTCTTTGAACGGGAGGGTTTTGAAGCCGGACTGAGACTGCGCTTCGATACCGAGTCCTTTCTACGGGCGCTGTATCTTGATGAATCTCATAACTCTTTAACTTCAACGTCCGATTTCAGCGTCTACAAGAATAGGTTGACTCCCGAAGAGTATCAGAACAACGATGCCACTTATCCTGCTCAGGAAGGGAATGTAAAGGGATTGTACCTGCACCTTCATCATGATACTCGGCAGTATCTACGAACGCAGTTCTTGCGGGATTATAACCTCCGTGAGTTCGGCTGGCTCGCCGATGCGGTCCTCGAAAAAGGAATCAACAGCTGGGGCAGTGATTTTGATTATAACCGATATCGGCTCGGACTGAAGTTCTACTGGCCGGTTTTATCGTCTCACTCTGTTCAAACGGATATCATTATTGGAGCTTCTGATTCAGGGGTTCCTCATCAGCGTATGTTTACCTATAACGGCTTTGTAGTTGATGATTACGTTCGGTTCCGGCCGTTTTATACTGTGGTTTATAAAGAGCCATTGGGCTTTCGAGTTTCAGAACTGCAGATTCGCTATAAGTTTGGCAGTTCCCTGACCCGAAGTATTCCCATCAACTTCATACAGAAAAGCGGAATACAGATTTCGTCTGCTGTAACAGTAGGGATTGTAGACCAAAAACAAACCCTAGAGCCGCTGTTGCCTTATTCAGGGTCTCAAACACAGGCTGAATTAAGCATAGCCGTATCAAAGATTTTTGGCGTCTTCTACACCGAATTCAGTAAAAAGCTTTATGGTGAGTACGGCAGTTCTTTTGGTTTTGTGATTCTATTCTAACGAAGTGTCTGTCTAACAAAATTTATCACACACGGGAGTTGCAATTTCCTTTAATTCCGACGGCATGATTCTATAACTAACTACCTAATAACATGAATACATTTACTTTAAAAAAGTGGGCTCAGATTCCACTGTGTTTATTGATGGGAGTGTTTGCGATTCAGAGTGTTACGGCTTCTCCTTTTGAAATGAGGCAAGACACCACTGAAACGGATACAACGACCATACCAAAGGCTGACAACGAATTACCTATGAAGCCGGGTCGCATTGTTGAATTCTCAACCACCGAAGGAACCTGGATGTCTTTGGACATCAGTCCGGACGGACAGCATATTATTTTTGACATGATGGGAGACATTTTTCGAATCCCTGCAAGTGGAGGAGAGGCTGAACAACTAACCGATGGAATGGCTTTTGATACCCATCCACGCTACAGCCCGGATGGAAAATATGTGTTGTTTACCTCGGATGCATCAGGGGAAGAAGATCTATACTACGTTGATGTAGCTGATACCTCCGAAATTACTCAGGTGACCAAAGGCGGAAATACCCGCTATACCAATGCTGACTGGACGCCCGATGGTGATTATATCATTGCTTCTAAAGGTGGTCGGATACCTAAGTTATGGCTGATCCATAAAGAAGGCGGCAGCGGAACAGCACTTATTGGCGAACCTGCAAGCTTGAAGATCATTGACCCTGCGGTTTCACCGGATGGTCGCTATGTCTATTTCTCACAACGAAATGGTGCGTGGAACTATAATGCCCAGCTGCCTCAGTATCAGATTGCAAGCTATGATCGTGAAGATGGCTCCAGAAGAACCATTACATCTCGATACGGCTCAGCATTCACTCCAACCTTATCCAGTGATGGAAAGTGGATGGTATACGGTTCCCGCTATGAAGATAAAACCGGTTTGGTACTACGGGATATGGAAACCGGTGATGAAAAATGGTTGGCCTACCCGGTTCAAAGAGATGATCAGGAATCGATTGCATCCATGGGAGTAATGCCGGGAATGACATTCACTCCGGATAATATGAATCTCATAACCTATTACAGTGGAGGTATTTACAAGATTAATATTGAAAGCGGTGAAGCTACTGAAATTCCGTTTGAAGTGAATGCCCACCTTGAAGCAGGACCTGAAGTTTTCTTCAAATATCCTGTGGATGACAGCAAAGAAATGATTGCCACCCAAATCCGTGATGCCGTTCCTTCACCGGATGGAAAGCATCTTGCGTTTACGGTACTGGATAAACTATACATCCAAAGCTTACCGGATGGCGAGCCGAAACGTATTACTGATTCTGAGCTAATTGAAGCTCAACCGGTATGGTCGCCCGATGGCAAATGGATTGTATATGCTACCTACGACATGGAAGATGGCGGTGCGTTATACAAAGTAAACCCCAATGCACGTCGTGTACGCCCTGAGAAAATAACCTCTGAATCCGGTGTCTATAGCGAGCCGGCCTGGGCATCAACCAGTAACCGTATAGTAGCGCTGAAAGGTGATAATCGAAGCTATGATCAGGCAGTGGGACCTTTTGCCTTTGGAGCTACCGAAGATATCGTCTGGGTTTCTGCCGATGGCGGAGAAGCTAATCTCATCGCCAAAAGCAATGGACGCGATAATCCTCACTTCGTAAATGGCAATGATCGTATTTTCATGAACCGAGGCAACGGAACCTTGATTTCTCTGCGATGGGATGGAACCGACGAAAAAGAAATCGTTCGCGTTACCGGTATTACCACCGCGGGATTCAACAATATGGGCACTAATTACCCAACGCCTGAAATGCTTCACCCCGAAGCTGAAGAGAATAACCCTCCTTCAAATGCAGGATTAGTAACAATGGCACCTGAGGGAGATCAAGCTATGGCGCTCATTAACAATGATATCTATATAGTAACGGTACCTAAAGTGGGTGGCGATGCTCCTGCGATATCCGTTGCTAGTGCCCCAAGCGCTGCATTTCCGGCTAAGAAGCTGACAACCATTGGCGGACAGTTTCCGCATTGGTCAGCAGATGCCAATAAAGTGCACTGGTCTATAGGTCACGGACACTTTATCTATGATCTGGATGCTTCTGAAGCCTATGCCGATAGCGTAGAAGTGGCTGAGAAAGCAGAAGCCGAGGCGAAGAAAGAGGAGGAGAAAATGAAGAAAGACGACTCCGATGATGCTGACGACACCGGCGATATGGATGAAGACGCCGACAAAGAAGACGAAGAGAAAGAGGATGAAGGCTACAAGCCCGAAGAACTCAGTATCGAGGTAATGATTACCCGCGATATCCCTGAAGGAACCATTCTGCTTCAAAATGCACGCATCATCACCATGAACGGCGATGAGGTGATTGAACGCGGCGATATCCTGATTGAGAATAACCGCATTGTGGAAGTGGGAACCAACCTCACTGCACCGAGCGGAGCCGAAACCATGGATATGAGTGGCAAAACCATTGTTCCCGGCTTTATTGATACGCACGCTCACTTGCGTCCATCCTGGGGCATTCACAAGCAACGTGTTTGGGGCTATGCCGCCAACCTTGCTTACGGTGTGACTACCACCCGTGATCCGCAAACCGGAACGACCGACGTGCTGACCTATGCCGATATGGTTGAAACCGGTATGATGGAAGGCCCTCGTGTCTATTCCACCGGACCGGGGCTTGGATACTGGGCGTATAACATCAAAAGCCTGGATCATGCCAAAGACGTGATGAAGCAGTACAGCAAATATTACGACACCAAAACCATCAAGATGTATTTAGCTGGGAACCGTGAACAGCGTCAATGGATTTTGATGGCGGCCAAAGAACAAAGCATTATGCCGACTACGGAAGGCGCGCTGGACTGGAAGCTGAACATGACTCAGCTGATTGACGGCTATCCGGGACATGAGCATTCACTGCCAATCTACCCGATCTACAGCGATGTGATTACAACAGTTGCCGATCTGAAGATGGCCGTTACTCCAACGCTGCTGGTTTCTTATGGCGGACCCTGGGCTGAAAACTATTACTACTCACGTGAGAATCCATTCTTTGATGAGAAACTCAGAACTTTTACTCCGTACACCGAGCTGGCTTCGAAGTCACGCCGTCGTCCGGGTTGGTTTCATGATGATGAGCACGTGTTTCAGAAGCATGCTGTTTTTCAGAAAGACCTGAAAGAAGCAGGCGGACTTTCCGGTGTGGGAAGTCACGGACAGCTGCAGGGACTGGGCTTCCATTGGGAGTTATGGTCTATGGCTATAGGAGGGATGGATAACCACGATGCCCTTCAGGTTGCCACTATCGATGGCGCCGAGGCTATTGGTTTAGACGGGGACTTAGGTTCCATTGAGGCCGGTAAGTTAGCCGATTTGGTGATCCTGAACGAAAACCCGCTGGACAATCTCCGCAACACCAACACCATTCAGATGGTGATGAAAAACGGACGACTGTATGATGGCGACACCTTAGACCAGCTGTATCCTATGCAGGTGAAAGCAGGTCCTTATGAGTGGGCCTTCCCAAATCCATCCCAAATGACCTTACCTGGCGAAAAGTAGTTCGTGTATGGTGAAATTCGTTAATAGTTATTCGTTAATCGTTATTGGGAATTAGTAAAGTACCAATAACGATTAACGAATAACGAATAACGAATAACGAATAACGAAAACTTATTAACGAAACAGGCTCCTTCGGGAGCCTTTTTTATTTTAAAGCTTAAACAAGTTGAATTAGTGACTTACATATCTTTTATTATTGTAGTACTGAAAATATTAGACACTCCAAATAGTAAAAAAAATAGAGATCTCAATAATCTAATTGAATCAGTCAATAAAATTTAAGCAATATGAGTTACTTAAAATTTAGAAAGGCTTTTAAGAAAAATCTTTTAATCGTTCTATTTACTTCCCTTATTTTTTCCATTTCCTGTACTGACAAAGATGAATATTCTGATAAAGCATTTAAAAATCTTGAACCGGTATCTTTAAATATTCATAAATCTAAGTTACTTGTCCCATCAGGTTTTGATTATACAGAATCTGGTTTGTTAACAATTGAGTCAAAATTGGACTCTAATCAGTTTAAAATTTTTGCTTCAGGGGAAAATGAACAAATTCTTTCTTTCGGAAAATCAGGAAGTGGCCCCGGTGAATTCTCAGGAATGATACAGCAACCAGTATCAACAACCTTAAAATCAAATTCACAATTTTATGATTGGTCAAAGAAGAGGTTATCTGTATATGACTTGTCTTTATTAAAGGATGGAATGGTTCAAAGAAGCATAGAAAAAGAATATGTTCTTCCACCAGAGTTAATGCTTGCACAGTATTCTGCATTTATTAATGACAGTACTGTAGTATCAAGTGGTGGTCTTGATAAGGGTTATATCTCTTTTACTGATGTAAATACTGATGAATCGAATTATTTTGATCCTATTGATTTCGATTTATCAAGTTATGACTATAGAGAGAAAAGTTATTTGTATGAGAGCTTTTTTGGAGTGAATAACAAAGAAGAGCTAATTGCTGTTGCTTCTAAATTCATGCCAGAGATGCATATAATCAATTATGATGGAGAGATTATAGCAAAGAAAGAAATGTCCTCTCCAAATAATATCGACCTAAATAAATTGAAAGATATAGAGAACATGAAAATCCATTTTTATGGATTAAGCGTATCTGAGGAATATATTTTTGCAACTTATGTCGGAAAATCTGTAACCGAAATGGATGAAATTATAAAGAACAACGAGTTCCAAAATGTTGATCTTTTAAAGCTTTATAAATTTGATTGGCAAGGAAATCTAATTGAATCTTATCAGCTTACTGGTGGACTTTTTCCTTATTTATCAATTGATGATGTTAATAGTCGTCTATACTCTATGAATTCTATTTCAGATAGTACCGAGATCGTTTACTTTAATTTATAGAACTATGTATTAGTGAAAGTTCAGGCTCCTTCGGGAGCCTTCTTTATTTTATAACCTTTGTTCGAGGAAGGAGTGGATAGAGCTTCACCTCATTCCCAACATCCATTTGCGAATGCATACGCGGACAGCCCGGTCCGAGTGATACCAATGACGGCTAACTCCGGAATACGTTATTAAAGCTCTGCTTCCTTCAAATTGAGAATTACAGATCCGTGAGATACTATAACTCTCCCCACACTGAACATCACCGGTTATTGTATTAGCTTGCCTTAACTATCGGCGTTCTTTTTGCCCCAGAAAACTAATCAAACCAAATTGCCGTGAAATTTTGTACAATCGGGTATGGGGAATAAAAAACTATTTGATCGGGTAACGCTTCGGCACATTGAACACCAACGGTTATTGTATGTGCTCGCCTTTCTGTTTTCAGTGGAATTTATATTCCTTGCTATCAATCCCCATGACCGGGCCGACTGGGCGCTTGAAAACGTCCTGGTTGTAATCTTTATCGGCGTGCTGGCCATAAGCTATCGAAGATTTCCGCTTTCAAGGATCTCTTATGTGCTCATTTTTATATTTCTAAGCCTGCATGAGATAGGTTCGCATTATACCTACGCGCTGGTGCCCTACGATAGTTTTACCCAATCCCTGATGGGCTTCAGCCTGAATGATGCGATAGGATGGGAGCGTAACCATTACGACCGGATGATCCATTTCTCTTATGGATTACTGCTGGCTTACCCGGTCCGGGAAATCTATTGTCGGCTGGCTGATGTGGAAGGTTTTTGGGGGTACTTTTTCCCGCTGGATCTCGTAATGGCTTCCTCCATGATTTTCGAACTGTTTGAATGGGGAGCCGCCACCTATTTCGGTGGCGACCTGGGTATCGCTTATCTGGGCACCCAAGGCGATGTTTGGGACGCTCATAAAGACATGGCTCTGGCAAGCATCGGAGCCCTGCTTGCCATGATTATAACAGCCATCATCAACTACTATATTCAGCATGATTTTTCAGAGGAATGGTCACGAAGCCTGAAAATAAAACACCGGCAGCCGCTTGGAGAGGATGAGATTGAACGGCTTTTAAAAAATAGAAAATCTGAAGGAACCTGAAGAACCCATGATAATAATAGCCAAGTATATCGTAATTCTCTTTGGCCTTTTTCTCATTGGAGTTGGTTTTTTGATGCTCCTGAAACCAGAAAAGGCCAGAGAATATTTGAGACAAGCAGGAAGCACCAACCTGATTAATTATACTGAGATTACGATTCGAATGATACCTGCGGCTGGACTAATTCTATACTCAGAATTCTCAAGGTTTCCTGAAATCTTTAAATACTTCGGTTGGTTCATGATTGGCACTTCTCTTGTGCTCTATTTCGTGCCACCAAGACTTCATCATCGTTATGCGCTGATGTGTGCCGACATTCTAAGACCACAACTAATTAGAGTGATATCACCATTCTCAATGCTAATTGGAGTTGCAATTATCTATTCGGTGCTATGATTATGAATATATGATATGGAAGGAATTAAATTATAAAAACGATGTACAACAACACCTATACGCAATGCCCTGCGGGGCACTGCACATAGCCAAACCGTTATAACACATTAGGACAACCATAATATTATGACAGAAAATCGAATTAATTCAATGCCGTGTTCAAGTCATTAGTGCAACAGCGCGGTGTTTTAAGGTTTGTTGAATAGGTGAAAGGTAATCAAATTTTCGAATAGGTCGATTGTTGAGATACCGCTCGACCGTTTTAATGCGTTGGGCG
>Ga0306906_1000147_pt1 | contig 35576 bp, 30 predicted proteins | sample AntRauTorcE11897_FD_190405 | JGI IMG/M metagenome (GOLD analysis project Ga0306906, IMG submission 190405) | Saline lake microbial communities from Rauer Islands, Antarctica - Metagenome Torckler E11 #897 (v2) (version 2) | ecosystem: Environmental > Aquatic > Non-marine Saline and Alkaline >...
ACTTTCGCAGGGTGACTTTAAACAAGGGTTGCAGTTTACCCTTATTTCAAAACCAGATACTGTAGCCAGCGAACAGCCTATCACCACTATAAATAAAACAGATAAAGATACTACTGCTCTGTCTGTTAATGAGAAGGAAGCTTCATTTTATCAAATTCAGATAGCCAGTTTTAAAACACGCTCAAAATCTCAAAAAGTTGCGCAGACTGTCACCGCTAAAACCAAATCTCCCTTTTCTCTGATATATAGCTCCAAAAATAAGTTGTTTGGCATACGCGGACCAAATATCGATGACAGAAAATTGGCAATAGAAACAGCATACTCTTATAGCCAAAATAATTATCCCCGTGCGGCTCTGGTAATCTTGACTAAAGATTCAACCTTTAAAAGTAATGCTATACCAAAAATTACAGATGATACAGACTTCAGGTTTCAGCTGTATGTTGCTAAACATTCAAAACTTCACACGGGGCGTGTTGCAACACTTATTCAGGAATATCCCGGCCTAAGGCTCAATCAAACAGGAGAAGAGATGTTGATTATTGATAACATTCAACGCTGGAAACACCTGGAAAATCTTAAAAATGAACTCTCCCAAATACCTTCTGTTCAAAAAGTAATTAGGGTGATTGTGCAGGATAAATAACTCTGAGATAAGAAAATTATACCTGAATGAACATCCCCGAGTCATAGCCGGCGGCCCGATCTACGTAAAAATCGAGTAGCTCGGTCAGCTTGACCGAGTGGATAAACAGATCATACCGACTGATTAAGCAAATCGGCCTACAATGGGTTAGTCTTTTCCATCTCGTCCCTGACCCTACGGTTGGGCACGCCAAATTCACGATTGATAGAGGGGACTTTATTCTTACGGGTTCTTAAATTTGCTATGCGTTTCAAGAATTTTGAAACGGCTTATAGAATTCCCCTCCCGGGAGGCTGTGAGAATATTCGTTCTCAAATAAAGCGATACTTAATTTTATTAAGAATGAAATTATAAGTATGACTCAAATCGCTTTCTGTCCCCCTTTGAAGGGGGTAAGGGGGATGGCTTTTATGAATTTGATAATAGATTTCGTGAGTAATTTAAGTCTAAGTTTTTTAATTTTCTATTTTCTCACAGCCTCCCAAGAGCGGGGTGGGTATGTAAATATCTTAAAACGAACTCACGCTCGTTTAGTATTACACCGCAGAGCATTGAAACAAAATAATTTTAGTTCTGGTACTCGTCGGGCAGGCTGCCCGACCTACAATAAACCCTATCCCACTATTCTCGCGCAAGTCTCCTGAATTGTGCACTCCAAACCATGCACGTTGATTCAGATTTCAATCTCGTGCCTGAACTCCGGTCGGGTACGCCAAATCTGAGACTTGAGGGGAGTCGGGCAGGATGCCCGACCTACAATAATCTTACAATAACATCCCCAGCGGATTTTGAAGCATGCTCTGTAATGTATTTAAAAACTGCGCGGCGGTTGCACCATCTACAATGCGATGATCGCTCGAGAGCGTTACTTTCATGCGCTTACCGGGCACTACTTCCCCGTCTCTCACAACCGGTTCATCACGAATAGCTCCCACCGCTAAAATACATGCATTGGGCGGGTTGATGATGGCGGTAAATTGCTCAATACCAAACATGCCCAAATTACTGATGGTAAACGTACTGCCTTCCATCTGTTCGGGCTGCAGCTCACGATTACGTGCCTGCTCGGCCAGCTCTTTACTTTCTGATGATATTTGCTGCAATCCTTTTTGATCTGTGTGTTCAATTACCGGGGTGATTAATCCCTCATCAATAGCCACGGCAAAAGCCACATTCACATCTCCGTGCTCAAGAATAGTGTCTTCCTGCCACGAGCTGTTTACCATCGGGTGCTGGCGAAGTGCTGCCGCACAGGCCTTCATGATAATGTCGTTGAAACTGATTTTGCCCTCAATCATTTCGTTAATCTGCTTGCGCGCCGCAAATAATTGCTCCACATCAATATCAATGGTCTCATAATAATGTGGGCTGTTGTATTTGCTTTCCGCCAGGCGACGGGCAATGGTTTTGCGCATTTGCGATACGCGGTGCTCTTGGTCCTCCCGCGTGCTTTCCACGTTTTCGGATGCAGGCTGAAAGTTTTCTATGTCTTTTTTAATAATGCGGCCTTCCGGTCCGGTACCCTGCACATTACTTAGCTCAATGCCCTGCTCTTCAGCCATTTTACGAGCCAGCGGCGATGCTTTTATGCGGTCATTTTCAGAACGTTTCTTGCCATTGGATGACTCTGGTTTTTTTAGTTTTCCGTCATCTTCTCCATCACCCTTATCCTCAGTCTGTTCCTTATCAGAACCTTCTTGCTTCTCGCTTTTTTCTTCTTGCTTCTCCTCTTGCTTACTTTCATCATCAGCTTCCTCCTCAACCTCATCCTCATCTTTTTCCTCTTCCTCAGCCTTACCCTCTTCCTCAACCTCAACCTGACTCTCACTCTCAGCCTCACCACCAGTTATATCGCTGATATCTTCGCCCTCTTCACCTATCACCGCCATAACTTTACCCAACGGTACGGCGTCCCCTTCATCTACTAAAATTTTAAGTATGGTGCCGGCGTCAAATACCTCAACCTCCATCGTTGCTTTATCGGTTTCCACCTCGGCTACAATATCACCGGATTCTACGGTATCTCCCTCTTGCACATTCCACTTGGCGATAACCCCTTCTTCCATGGTATCGCTTAACTTGGGCATTTCAACTTTTATGGCCATGACTTACTCTAATTTAAATTTAATGAAACAGTAGTACATTATAGTTTATCAAAACGCAAATATTTTACGGGTGATTAGGAAACTAAGATATTGGGAAACATAATAACCTAATTTCCTAATCACCAAGTAACTCAATTAATTTCTATACGTCACCGTTTTCACCGCATCAATCACTTCCTTGGGCCCGGGCAGCCACTCATCAAACAAATTTTTGGCAAACGGCGCGCTCGTATCCGGCAAGGTAACACGCTGCACCGGAGCATCAAGATAGTCAAAAGCCTCGCGCTGAATCAAATATCCCACCTCGGCAGCTAATCCGCCAAAGGGATGCGCTTCATCAACAATGACGCAGCGATTGGTTTTTTTAATTGATTTGATGATGGTTTCAATGTCCAGCGGCTTTACCGTGCGCGGGTCAATAATTTCAGCATCAATATCGTTCTCGCTCAATGTTTGAGCCGCCTGTTTTGCTACGTGATACATTTTGCCATGCGCTACCACCGTTACATCGCTGCCTTCGCGTTTCACTTTTGCCTTTCCAATAGGAATGGTAAAATCGTCTTCTTCCGGAACCTCTCCTTTCAGCCCATACATTTGCTCTGATTCCATAAAGAGCACCGGATTATCATCACGAATGGCCGATTTAAGCAATCCTTTGGCATCGGCCGGCTCAGAAACATATATCACCTTAAGCCCCGGGAAATGGGCGTACATGGAATCGTATGACACCGAATGCGTGGCACTAAGCTGACCTGCTGAGGCATTTGGCCCGCGAAATGTGATCGGAATTTTAATTTGTCCGCCGGTCATATACCGAATTTTTGAGGCGTGATTAATGATCTGGTCAGCGGCCAGCAACGCAAAGTTGAACGTCATAAACTCAACGATGGGGCGCAAACCATTCATGGCAGCACCTACGCCGATGCCTGCAAATCCCAGCTCGGCGATGGGGGTGTCGATCATCCGTTTGGGTCCGTATTTATCGAGCAGCCCTTCGGTTACTTTATAGGCGCCATTGTATTCGGCTACCTCCTCACCCATTACAAAAATGTCTTCATCGGCGGCCATTTCTTCATCAATAGCGGCTCTTAATGCTTCCCTGAACTGTAATTCGGCCATCTTCTCTGTTTCTAAATTAGTTAGTGAAAATAAATATTCTTTCTTTTTCCGAAATCTGAACTTTAAAAAAGGAAGTTTGAAATTAGATACTGGATATTGGAAAAAACCTCAATCATCCAATTTCCATCTTCCAATCTCTAACTTCCAGCTTCTGATCTCTAATCTCCAACTTCCAACCTCTAACATCCAACTTCTACGTGTGGAACGGATAGTCGTCTTCCACGAACACATCTTTATACAGGTGTTCTTTATCCGGGAAGTCACTTTCTTCGGCAAACTCGATGGCCTCCATCACTTCATCTTCCACCTCATCTTCGATGTTTTCAATATCCTCTTCTTCGCAAATATCTTCATCCAGCAAGTATTCTTTGTGCTGCTCAATGGGGTCTAATTTTTGATATTTTTCAAGTTCTTCTTTGGAGCGATACTTCATGGGATCAGACATAGAGTGTCCGCGGTAGCGATAGGTTCGAATTTCCAACAGCCACGGTTCCGAATTTTTACGCACATCCTCGGCTACTTCCTTCATCTTATCATAGACAGTAAAGAAATCCATGCCGTTGATGACGTCACTTTTCATTCCATAGGCCTTGGCACGGTCCACCAATTCGCCCACTGAGTGGCGGTGCACGGCCGTTCCCATGGCGTAACCATTATTTTCGATGGCAAAAATGCAGGGTAGCCCCCAGTTTTGAGCCATATTCATGGTCTCGTGGAAAGCGCCCTGATCAACGGCGCCGTCGCCCAGAAAACAAGCCGTAACGCGGTCATTCTGCTTGTACTTGTTGGCCAGCGCTATACCGCCGCCGATAGGAATATGCCCGCCCACAATGCCATAGCCACCCCAAAAATGATTTTCCACTTTTGCAAAGTGCATGGAGCCGCCTTTCCCTTTTGAACAGCCGGTTACCTTTCCGTAGAGCTCGGCCATGCCTTCTTTGGGTGAAATACCGCGCGCCAGCCCCCAGCCATGATCGCGATAGGCCGTAATGATATCGTCGTCATCATTAAGTGCATAAATAGTACCCGTGGAAATGGCCTCCTGCCCCATGAAAAGGTGCAGAAATCCGCCGAATTTTCCTTTTTGATACATCTGCATGGCACGCTCTTCAAAACGCCGCTGCAAGTACATCAGCCGAAAAATATCAATCAGATCCTGTTCTGAAAATCCTAATGTCTTATGCTTTTTATTGGTCGTACCCGGCAGATCGGTGCTTCGTTCTATCTTGCCGTCATTCCGGATACCGGTTCCGGAGGGTGTAAATGTAATTTCTTTTTCTTTCTGTTTTTTAGCCATGATTGTTACTGAGTATCAATGCAAATAATTCTAATGTCGAATGGTATACTACGTTACGTTTGGAGCCTGAAAATATACCTAAAATAATGCAAGAAAACAGCCACCCGTTTCAAGGGGTTTCTTTTAGAGGGTTTGAAATACCCACCTGACTCTGATCTGTCATTGCGAGCCTGCGAAGCAATCTCCACTTCCATAATTTAAGTGGGGGATTGCCGCACTACGTTCGCAATGACAGTAAGTATTTCAAAGCCCTCTATTGTTGTGCCGCCATTTGCTCATTGATAAAATTTGCTGCATCACTTAGCACCTCATCCAGCTTTTCGGGCTTGCTTCCGCCGGCTGTTGCAAGGCCTGGCTGACCGCCTCCTCCTCCGCCCAGCAGTTGGCCGAGTTTACCTACTAAATCACCGGCTTTCAGGTTTTTATTCTCGACAAGATCTTTAGTGACGGCCGCAGCAAGATAAGCCTTACCATTTTCTTCATCTTTGGCTCCTAATATTGTGACAGTGCCCTTCGGGTTTCGTTCCAGCGATTCATAGCCCAGCTGTTTGAGGAGATCCATATCTGCATTTTCGATTTCGCCTTTTATAAGCAGGATACCCCCACGAATTTCCTCTGACTGGCTAATCAACCGATCGAGAGCTGACGAACCCTGCTGCCGCTGCAACTGTTCTTTTTCTTTCTCCAAGTTTCTTTGTTCATCAAGCAGTTTTTGGATCGTCTCGGCAGGGTTCTCATTGGACCCAATTTTATCTTTGATCGCGTTAATCGTCCATTTTTCATCACGCAAGAGACTATCTGCCGCCTGCCCCACCACGGCTTCAATGCGCCGCACGCCGGCCGCCGCCGATGACTCATTGAGAAGACGAAAATAGCCCAGTTCGCCGGTGGCCTGCACATGCGTGCCACCGCAAAGTTCAACCGAGTAATCCGAATCAAAGGTAATAATGCGTACCTCATCCCCATATTTTTCGCCAAAAAGCATCATGGCCCCGCGTTCTTTTGCCTCTTCAATGGGTACGTTTCGTTCCTCGTTTTGACTGATATTTCGTTGAATACGCGCATTTACCATTTGTTCAATTTCATCCAGCTGATCATCGCTTAATTGCTCGTAGTGAGAAAAATCAAATCGCAGGTGATGATCATCCACCAGCGAGCCTTTTTGCGTCACATGATCGCCCAGCGTTTCACGCAAAGCAGCATGCACCATATGTGTAGCCGTGTGATGCTTCATTATTTCGCGGCGGCGTTCTACGTCAATTTCGGCTTGCCATTCGCCTGATAAATCTTCGGGCAGCTCATCAACATAATGCACAAAACCTTTGTCGCTTTTTTGCACATCCACCACCTTCATGGATATTTCTCCGTTCGAAATATAACCGGTATCAGCTACCTGACCGCCGCTTTCTGCATAAAACGGTGTTTTTTCTAACAGCAGTGATGGCCGCTCCTCTCCTTTGCGATACGCAATAATTTGGGTGGAAGTACTCCATTCATTGTAACCCACAAAGGTTGATCCAAGAGTTTCATCAACCGTAACCCATTCATGCTTTGCTAATTGATCAACCTTGAATTTACCCGCTGCGCGCGCCCGCTCCTTCTGTTTTTTCATTTCCGATTGGAATCCTTTCAGATCAACCTTGAGATCACGTTCACGGGCCATCAATTGGGTAAGATCAATCGGAAACCCGTAGGTGTCATGCAGCTTGAAAGCAGCTTTACCCGGTATGATATCTTTGCCTTGGGCCATTTCGTTGAATAATTCGATGCCCTGACCCAGCGTATTCAGGAAGCTTTTCTCTTCTGCTTTTATAACGTTCATTACATACTCCTGCTGATCGGCCAATACCGGAAATACATCTTTAAATTGTTCAGCCAAAACAGGTACTATTTTATGGAAAAAAGGTTTTTTTAAATCCAGTTTATCCCATCCGTAGCGTACCGCCCGGCGCAGAATGCGGCGCACCACGTATCCGCGGCCGTCATTATCCGGTGAGGCCCCGTCAGCTATAGAAAAACTCACCGCTCGGATATGGTCAGCAATGACCTGCATGGCGATGTCGGTTTCGGGATATTGTTTATAAGGGATGCCGGCAAACTCCGCTATTTTATCAAGCAGCGGGGTGAAAAGGTCGGTATCATAATTCGAATCTTTCTGCTGTAATACCGCGCACATGCGTTCAAACCCCATGCCGGTATCAACGTGCTGTGCGGGGAGTTTTTCAAGTTCGCCATTGGGCTGACGATTAAACTGAATGAATACCAGGTTCCAGACTTCCATCACCTTGGGGTGATCTTTATTCACCAGCTCCGCGCCCGGCGTCTTTTTGCGTTCTTCATCACTGCGCAGGTCAATATGCACTTCCGAACACGGCCCACAAGGGCCGGTATCGCCCATTTCCCAAAAATTATCTTTTTTATTGCCCTCCAGAATGTGATCGGGGTTTATATCCGTCTCTGATTTCCAAAACGTTCGGGCTTCATTATCAACCGGCAGCCCGTCTTGCTCATCCCCTTCAAAAATAGTGGCGTACAATCGGTCGGCGTCCAGCTCCCATTTCTCAATCAGTAATTCCCAGGCCCAACGGATGGCTTCCTGCTTAAAATAATCGCCAAACGACCAGTTACCCAGCATTTCAAAAAAGGTATGATGATAGGTATCTCTCCCCACTTCTTCGAGGTCGTTATGTTTGCCACTCACACGAATGCAGCGCTGCGTATCTACCGCACGATTCCAGGTTTTGCCCTTACTGTTCACCCCTTCCTGCTCACCGATAAAGATGGGCTTAAATTGATTCATACCCGCGTTGGTAAATAAGAGCGTAGCATCTCCGCGCGGTACGAGCGGTGCACTTTTTACCACGGCATGTTCTTTTTCTTCAAAAAATTGGATGAAATCCCGGCGTATTTGGGCTGCACTTTTTGACTTCATTAATTATTCGCTTGTAGTTAACCATTAATCGCAAGACTTCGAAAATACAAAAAAACGATTGGAACTCACCTGCTAAATAATGATTCATTTACGAGAAGGCTTTGCACCGAAGGTATGCCGTTGCTACAAAACCCTAAAATCCCAGTCAGTCATCTCGACCCAGCATGCGCCGGCCGGCTTCGTATGGCAGGCACAGGGAGAAATCTTTGTTTTGCGCGTTAAAACAGCAAAAATATTTCAAAACATAGATTTTGCCGAAGGCATCCTTTTGGGTCTCTCCCGACAGCCGTCTGTTAGACTTACAATTTGTTGCGAATAGTAAAAAACTTGTCATTTTTAAAATACCAGCCGACCGCAGACAGGCTAACCGATGGTGCGGAGAGGACTTGTAAATTACTTTATAAAACTCTAAGAATAGAACTCATAATTTTAAGCAAAGTACGAACAAATTCTCCTCTAAAAAGAGAGGTGGGCTCCGCGGGTTTTCGCGGAGGTCGGAGTGTGTTTCGCTCCACGGCGGATGCAAAGGGTAAATTGCACGGGCCGATTACGTAAATCAGTCTACATTTTTTTTGTCTTTTTTTACTATCTTACCCACCCCAACGGCTGTCTGGGCCGAAATGGCACCGGGGTTTTTAAAGGCCTCTACGAATAAAAAATATCGAAATATTTTTTTTTATATTTACATTACTGGCTATAAAAATCATCGGAGAATCCAACGATCTTTAAGGTGCAACAATAATTATTAATATCATTTATGGAAGCAAAAAAAAGAAAGATTTCTTCTTCGATGCACGTAGTGCGCAACAAAGAAGGAATATCTTATATAAGTGTGCGCGAGAAAATTTTTCAGTCTCAGTACGAATCTCATTCTTCATCAGAAAAAACCGGTCCTGAAGTTGGCCTTTTCTTTCATGAATTGAAAGATGAAGCCTCTTTTTCCCAACGAATGTTGGGATATATAATGGCAACAGTAGGCTTGCTAATATTAGCTGTTCTATATCTCTTTATTGCAGCCGGTATTAAACTTTCTTCACGCGGCCCCGTATTGCAACGAATTAAAGCTGTGGGCCAATCAGGACACATTTTTACCTATCTTCAATTTAGAACTAATCACAATCCCGAAAACAGCAACCCTCAAAAAGCGTTTGCTTTTGGACGATTACTGGAGACTACAGGATTAAAAAAATGGCCCGGCTTTCTGTCTATTTTACAGGGTGATATAAATTTTGTTGGACCTACGATTTATTCTCAAGAAAAAAGTAAATACTGGAACAGCTTTTTTAGTGAATTTTATAAACGCCATGCCGTAAAACCGGGCTTTGTACCCATTAAAAAAACTAACAAAAGAAAAATTGAAAAATCTGTTATTGAGGATCAACTACGTAAAGAATTGAAATATGTATTATCACCTTCATTAAGAAATGATGTTAAAGTTTTGAGCGGTAATTTTTGATAATGTTTTAAACGACCGCCATTCAAGCTATCTTCAGCCACATGAAATGATTTCCGCAATCTTTAGTTGAAGACATGCTAACGTCTTTTTTTACTACCGTAAAAACCCTGGGCCAAAAAACATTTAAGAGCGCTTCTAACCATAATATTGCTTTACATGGGGCGGCCATTGCCTTCTACACTATTTTTTCAATCGCTCCGCTTATCATCCTCATATTAGCACTCATTAGCCTTATTCTGGGTGAGCAGCAAACCATGCAGGTATTTACCAGCTATCTGCAACAGCTTTTCGGGGCTGATATTGCTTCTACGTTGATTGAATCAGCAAATGAATCAAGAAGCAAAAGTACCGGTATTATAGCTTCCATCGTTGTAACCGGACTTTTGCTTTTTGGGGCAACTACGGTCATCTCTCAGCTGAAAAGTTCGTTAAATACAATTTGGGAAATTGTTCCGCCCGAGACGAATTCTATCACCCAGTTTTTTCTTAACCGTTTTATATCGCTGGTGGTAATATTTATGCTGACCGGGCTTTTCATTACATCGCTGCTTTTGGAAGGAGGCATTACTTTTTTTACAGAATTATTGCTGCCCTATCTGCCGGATATCTTCCTGCCGTCTTTAAAAATGGCCTCTTACCTGTTTTCAGTATTGGTAACTATTGTATTCTTTACGCTCATATTTAGAATATTGCCCGATATAAATGCCCGTTGGAAAGATATATTTGTGGGGGCTGTTGTAACCACTATTTTATTTTTGATCGGTAAATATATAATCGGTTTTTATCTGGGCAGCACATCAATACAAACCAGCTATAAAGCAGCCGGATCATTTATTATTTTCCTCATCTGGGTTTACTATAATGTCCAGATTGTGCTTTTGGGTGCTGAATTTACCAACATTTATGCCCGCAGCTTCGGTAAGGATATCAAAGAAGTTAAAACGATAAAATCTTTTCGCTAATACACTTCTACAAATGTGCGCGCGGAAGGTTTTACGTTACGGCGGAGGTCATTTTCGTCCCACTCGTCGGGTTTTTTATCCCGGGCATCTTTTCGAATATCGAGATATTCTTCCAGCCCTTTATTTGCCAGCGAACGATAAATACCGCTTTCCATTCCCTTGAGGCCGCAGATGTAAAGTAGGGAGTTCTCTTTTTCTAAAATTGGGTCTACCAGTTCTGCATCATCCCAAAGACAGGTTTGTACGTACTTTTTGGATCCGTCAGAGCGGCGGTCTTCCCTGGAAATGTAGGGCATATAATGCACGTTGGAATGTTCGGCCGCAATTTTTTCAAAGTAGTCTGCATATAACAAATCGGTGCGGTAAGCGCAGCCAAAAACCAGTACAATTTCATTTTCAATATCTGCCTCAAGCAATTCCATTATCATCCCGCGGTAGGGAGCAATGCCGGTTCCGGTGGCAAAAAATATGTAATTGTAGTCGGTTGCGGCCTCGGGCAACAAAAATCGACGTCCGCTTGGGCCGGTTAGTTTCACTTTATCTCCGGGCTCCAAATCAGCCAGATAATTTGAACAGACGCCCAGATAAAGCGAATTATCATCCCATTCTTCAATGGTCCGCTTTACCGTGGTGGATACCAAATTTGACTTTCCATGTTCCCCTTTTGAGGGAGATGAAACCGAATAGAGCCGTAGCTTATAGGATCTTCCGCGTTCATTTTCGCCGGGCGGCAAAATGCCAATAGACTGCCCCACCTGAATGTGGCCTTCGAGGTCGGTACCCGACAAATCAAAGGTCATATGGCGCACAAAATTGGGGCTGCTTTCTTTGGAACATACAAAATTCTCTACTACCGGTACTTCCACCGGATCTTTGGGAGTACGAATGTTTAATTCAACTTCGGGTAGTGTTATTTCTAACATGAAGTACGCGAGAAATGTAATTTAATGTTGGCTTTTAAAACGGCATTGCCCACAGGGCTCCCGCGGAGAAAGTGTAAAGGTTCAGGCATAAATACAAGTGATTTCCCAATTTTAATCAACACCGGTTGAATAAAAAAACCCATCCCGGAAGGAACCAAAATGGGCTGAAATATATACGTTTACGCATTGTGCGGTTGAAACAAGGAAAACACCTGGCAGCGTTTCGGTGGTTTTTCCAAAACCTGTCAGCGTGTGAAATCAACGCAGTCAGGTCTTAGGACTCTAACAGCTTGTCCGAAGGACTCCTTTGGAGATTTAGTGGTTAACCGCATAACGGCTTAAGTTTATAATTTTCTACAGGCTTTTAAGCTTTTTTATAACTTCGTCTCTGGTTTTGCCCAGCTTTTCTTGCAGCCGGCCAAGAAGCTGATCTTCTTTACCCTCGATGTAACGAAGATCGTCATCGGTAAGCTTGCTATACTGTTCTTTAAGCTTGCCCTTTATTTTATTCCAGTTGCCTTTAATCTGTAGCTTGTCCATAATAATCCGTAGTTAGATTGAAATATTTCTTACAAATATAATACAAGCCCCAGTCGGAATCCGTTCCCATTAAAATCGGTGTTCTCCAGGCTTTCTTCATTCGCATTGGGGTTTAAGAACCGGAAGCGATAATCGGCATTTAATGCTACATTATCTTTAAAAGAAATTTTGAACTCCGGCCCCAAATGATAACCGATATTAAATGTATTTTCAATTTCCGTTTCTCCAGCTATACCTTCAGTATCGAAAATATTGTGATAAGCGCCCAAACCTGCAACGCCGTATGGTGAGAAGCTGTCGGTAACGGGCAAAAACACAAGTGCAGATAGTGTGACGGGAACCGAACTAACCTCAAAGGCCTCTGTAAGACAATCCAACAAGCAAAACCTTACACTATATATAGTCAAGTCATCCCGCAGATCCATGCGGGATCTTGTGGAGGCGGGTAGCGTTGGTCTGGGTACAAAATAGATTGGGGGGATCTCAGTCATGCAAGATCCTGCATCGCGGTGCAGGATGACTTTGTAATTTAAATTTCTATTCTAACCATCATCCTTTAGCCTCCTTTCCAATCCGTGGGGGTATTGCTGTGCGGAATGACTAACTGCGATTTATTCTATAACCTTAATCCCTCAAAGCCTTGGTGCAACCCCTACTCATTACACTTATTCCAGGGATATAAAGTTGATAGCTTTTTTAAGAGGCTAAATCAAAAGAATCGGAAAGCTGGTGCTGGGTGATAGGCTTAATCAGAAAGTCGATATAATTGGTGCTTTCTACTTTATTTTTGTATTTCTGATCGGTATTACCGGTAATATAAATTACTTGAATATCCAGTTCGCGCTGTATTTTTGATATGGCATCAACACCGTCCATTTCTCCCTGTAAACGTATATCCATTAATATTAGGTCGGGCTTGGTTTCATGGGCCTGCTCGATGGCTTTTTCTCCTTTGGCCGTTTTCCCCACCACCGTATGCCCCATGCGTTTTACCATTTGCTCAATCATTAACGCAATAATCATCTCATCTTCAACTACTAGAACATCCATGAAATTTAATCCTTCAATTTGATCCACAATTATAACCTATAACTATTCTTTAATAGTTAAGAACAGAAAGAACTACTTTGTTACAAAATAGTTTAAATTAATTAACGATGTTAACTCCCAAATAGTCTATCTCTCCAAAAAATTAGTACTTGAATGATTAAAGTTTATGTTTTCTTATCGAAATCTATTTTATTGTAAGTGTGATAGACAAAAAAGTTACAAACAATTGAAGTGCTGCAAACAGTATGAACTCATTCTTAAAGGTTTTTGAAATACCATACGATGTCATTCCGAGGAGTGGAGCGACGAGGAATCTCAAACGTGACAATCACCCATATTCTTCTAAAGGGCAATAAACAGAATAAAATTTGAGATCCCTCTTTCTCTCCCGACACCTGTCGGGATCGGGATGACATGGGATTTTGAAAAGGTACCTCTTACATAAACTTTTCAAGCTCAATGATGAGCTTATAAAATAGATAACAACCAATGATTGATTCTGAAATTTTAACGTGGATTTTCTTGGGGGGCGGCCTGTTTTTAGTACTTCTGGAAACATTTATTCCCGGCGGCGTGTCCTTCTTTTTGGGCCTAAGCGGAGTGTTTGTAGGTATTCTTCGGTATTTGGGCTTGGTGCTCAATCCCGGACTGTCGATTGCAATTTGGCTTGTCAGCTCCGTAGCGCTGGTGCTTGCGTTTAGGCCCCTGCTAAAAAAATACTGGGGCGGAGACAGCTCTTTCAAACTGGCTGATGAAGACTTCGAAGCCATGGATCAAATTGTAAACGTGACCGAGCCTGTAAACGATATTGATGATTCCGGACGTATTCATTATCAAGGAATTTCCTGGAAGGCCCGTTCTGAAGAAGGGACGATTCCTGCCGACACAAAAGCAAAAATTAAATATCGTGATAATTTAACATGGGTGATTGAATCGGTGGATGACATTGATGAACCTATTAAAATGAAATCACGATAACTGCATTTAATTTGAATCTTTTTGCTACGAGTTTCGAATAACCAACACATCGTCACATCCGTTGCCTCAAGCCGCCGGATATGGGATTTGGCAACGTAAATTTAAATCTGTACTTATGTGGACATTGTTACTCATTTTAATTCTCCTTGGTATCTTTATTGTCGTTAAAGTATTTATCATTGTAGAAATGCGCGAAGAGGTGATTAAAGAACGCCTGGGCAAATATACCGAGACGCTTAATCCTGGTTTTCATTTCCTCATCCCCTTTGTTGATCAGCCCGCCTACCGCCAGGAAATGCGCGAGCAGGTCATTGATGTGCCCAGCCAAACCTGCATCACCAAAGACAATATTGAGGTGGAAGTGGATGGGCTGGTATATGTTAAAGTGATGGACGCCTATAAAGCCAGTTACGGCATTGGCGACTATCAATTAGCGTCTATTAATATGGCCCAGACAACCATGCGGAGTGAAATTGGGAAAATTACCCTGGACGATACCTTTTCGGAGCGTGAAAAAATGAATGAAAACATCGTCCGCGAGATTGATGTTGCATCCGACCCTTGGGGCATAAAAGTAATGCGGTATGAAATCAGAAATATCCGTCCATCTGATAATCTAATCAACACCATGGAGAAGCAGATGGAGGCCGAGCGGGCCAAACGCGCCGAAATTACTGAATCAACCGGAACGCGCGACTACAAGAAAAATGAATCGAAAGGGGATCGGCAAGCCGCTATTTTACGCTCTGAGGCCAATCGCCAGAAACGCATCAATGAAGCCACAGGAAAAGCGCAGGAAATTGAACTGGTTGCTACAGCTACCGCTGGCGGGCTGCGCCGTGTATCAAAGGCGATTGCAAAACCCGGCGGCGATTTAGCGGTAAAAACAAAGCTCATTGAACAATTTATCAACCAGCTGGGTAACGTAATGGATAATGCCAATATATCGGTGCTGCCTACCGAAACGGCGAATCTTAAAACATTTTTCGAGGGCGTTGGCAAGGTGAGCGATAACACCCCGCAACAATCCAGTCAATCTTCAAACCCTACGGGAGGCTCCCAATGATTATCAATACCATCAGTCAGGTTTTACTTGGACTTTTAACCATTTACGTAGCCTACAAATTTATTCAGTCTATACAATTGGTGCCCCAGCAAAAGGCCTATATTGTAGAGCGACTGGGTAATTATCATAAAACACTGGAGCCCGGTTTCCACGCGCTTGTACCTTTTTTCGACCGCGTGAAATACCGCCAGGATTTGCGCGAACAAACTATTGAGGTTCAACCGCAGGAATGTTTTACCATTGATAATGTTAAGGTTGAAGTGGACGGAGTGATTTACCTGACCGTAACCGATCCGGTAAATGCCAGTTACGGCATCACCAACTACCGCTTTGCGGCCGTACAACTTGCGCAAACCACCACCCGGTCTATTATAGGGCGCATGAACCTTGACGATACATTTGAAGACCGGGCTATTATTAACAAAGAAGTCGTAAAAGTGCTCTCAGAGATGGAACAGTCTTGGGGTATTCGGGTGCTGCGGTATGAGATTAAAAATATTGTGACGCCGCACACCATCCAGAAAGCCATGGAGCGGCAGATGACTGCTGAACGCAATCGCCGCGCCACTATAGCCAATTCAGAAGGTATTATGCAATCTACGATTAATGATGCTGAAGGTACCAAATCGGAAATCATTAACCGATCGGAAGGTGAGATGCAGCGCCGTATTAATGAGGCCGAAGGGGTAGCCCAGGAAATTGAAGCACTGGCTGAAGCTACGGCCGTTTCAATTGAAGAAATTGCCGATGCCTTATCATCAGAAAAGGGCAAAGAAGCCATGCAGATGCGGCTGGCCGAGAAATATATCAACCAGCTTTCGAAGCTGGCCCGCAGCCAAAATGATGTCATCATTCCAAACGATATCACCGATTACGATCAAATTATGAAGGGCTTATCGCTCGATAAAATTTCGATTATCCCGGAGAAAGAGCCCCCCAATAAAAGCTGATTTAAATTCTGCGCCCGTTTCCTTTTAATGCCACCGCTTCTATCTCAACCAGCATATCAGGGTCGATAAGGCAGCTTACTTCCACCATGGAAGTGGCGGGCCGAATCGCTCCAAAAAATTCACCGTGTGCTTTGCCGACGGCTTCCCAGTCATCCATATTAGTCACATAGATGCGGGTTCGAACGACATCGGTTAATTTCGCGCCGGCATTTTGCAACGCTGTTTCTATATTTTTGATGGTTTGAATAGTCTGGGCATACGCATCATCCCCTGTCACATTGCCATTTTCGTCGGTTGCTGTAGTGCCGGAAACATAAACGTGATTCCCTGACCTTACCGCTCTTGAATAGCCGACAATCGGTTCCCATTTTGTGCCTGAAGAGATATTTTTTCGCATCATACATGATAAAATTTAAGAACGAAGTGATTATTGCATTCTTTCCCAGCCCGGAACAGTCAGCCTTAACGCAAAACAGTAGAACAGAAAAAAAGCACCAATTACGTTGTTAAGAATGAAACTCCACATACCGCTTGCCTGCCCAAGGTTAATAACAAGTGCCGGCCCGATAACGGCCAAAACCAATACAATAATCCACCCGGTTCGCTTTTGCTGATATAACACGTAGAGCAGAAATGGAATAAATATAAACGCCACGGCCGCAAATATGTAGAGCGCCAACTTGTAGAAAAAACTCAGCAGAAAAAGCACACCGGCTGAAAGTTCAAAATTCAACCACCGCTGCAGTCGATCAAGATTGGCCTCGGCGCTTGTTTCAACATTCATATCATTCCTCTAATTTATCCACTGGGTAACATGGACTGCACATCAAACTGCCCCCAGTACCAGATGATGAATCCAAATAGTATCAAAAGAGAAAGCCATATTCCGATAGCTATGCGATAGGCTTTTTTTGCCTTTTTTTCTTCCATCCATTCCCGCGGGCGTACGCCCTGAACAAGAAAGGTGGCTATTCCTGCCAGGTTGATGCAAATAAGATTTGTGAAAGTTAATATTCCGGCCCCTATGGCAAGCTGCATATATCCCGCACCCAGCAGCAATCCAACCGCAACCAGCGGCGGCAGCAATGCTACGGCAACCATCACCCCTACAATAGTTGCGGGCACCCCGCGCGTAAATGCCAGCACACCGGCACTCCCCGCTGCAAGCGCAATGATAATATGCTTTAAATTAACCATCGTTCGGGTTATCAGCTGTTCTGATCCCGGATCAACCGTAAAAATGAGTCCCATCAGAAAAGCAACGCTCAGCGAAGCAAAAAGGCCGGCCGCATTCGCTTTTAGTGAGCGCCACCCAAGCTCTAAATCACCCAGCGTTGAGGCAAGCGCCTGCGACACATTGGGCGCCAGCAGCGGGGCAATGACCATGGCCCCAATAATGGTGGCCACATCATCCATTATCAACCCAACGCCTGCCACCAACGTGGAAAGAACAACCATGGCCAAATATACCGGCGTTAATTCCGAGCCGTCGGTTACATCGGCATAGAGTTCTTCGCGACTTACGCGTCCGGGTCCCTGGGCTTCATCCTGCTCGGCCCCTTCGGCTTCTTCAGGATCGAGCTGAGGAACGGTAGCTTCCACATCAAAAATAAGAATGCGGAAGCCGTCAACATCTTCAAATTTATTGCTCAGCGTATCTGTTATCGATTCCGTTAAATCGAAGTCCAGCAATATGCGCAGTACCGCACAGTCATCTTCATAGTCATCAGTCCAAATGCCCACAATATTTTCATCTTCCAGTATTTTGCGGGCTTCTTTGGCTGTATCGGGCGGAGCAATGAGCTCCATCATGCGTAAATTCATACCTGTAAATGGATTAAATTTTATACAGAGTACAAAGGTTGCAGCAAATAAAAAAGTTAACCATTCATAGTAACTGCCCATCGCCTTACGCACCGGCTTGCTCTACGAAACTTTAGTACAGTAGAGAGGTGCGGAACGAGATAAATATATATGAAACGTACATCGGGCAGCTTGCCCGATTTTGCTGCATTTAAAAATGATATACACCCCGACAAGCTGTCCGGGCTACATTTTATCTCGAACTGACGTAAAGTATAATTAATTGCACGAGGCTCTAATAAATAATGAACCCTTTTCATCTTGCTTTACGCATATAATGACACAGAATCCTTTAGATGGTTTAAACATCATCAAGATTTAAATCCAAACAAATAATATACCATGAAAAAAATACTCACCATACCATGCATGATACTGGCATTAGTATTGACGATCGGTTTTACAGGCAGTCAATCGCTTAATAAAAATGAAACCAATATAGAGGCGGCGAACGCTTCATTCGCTATTAAATATTCCCGAAGCTTTGTCGACCGACTGACAAGCAGTGACAAACCGATGAATCCGAAAACCCTGGTACGGGCCCTCGGCGAAAATGGGACGCTTATGTATGAAGGAAAAGAAGCGATTAAAATAGAGATCGTTATTTTCGTAACCGACCCTGATAATATGAATAAACAGCGGATAGCTTCACAAGTCATTGCACTAAAACCCGGCACCCACCGCATGGGAAAATTTTTTCCGCAAAGGAAACTACTCTCCGTTTTAAATAAAATGTTTCCCAGTGACACGTTCTTCCCCAGTGATACGTTCTTCCCTAATTCTGCATTTTCACGCTTAAAGAAAGGCCAAGCAGGTATTGCTGTAGCAGCGGTCCCGGTTGAAAAAGAAGTTTTAAAAGAATCGAAGATAGGTATTGCTGCGTTTTCCTTTAACATGGAGGGCGGTGATAAAAATAATTATTGATAAACCGCTAATATTGCGGCATTTATAAATATTTGCCACTCTTTATCCCCTCCCTATCCGCCAGTTGGCAGACAAGGAGGGGCTTTTTTTTGTTTTTTTCTCATTCCACATCGGCCTGCTGTTTATCTTATGTCTGACAAGCATATATTTTTTTGAAAGCTCTGCTTCAACTAGTATCGCCTGTGTCGTTCCGCACCGGCATGCCCTACGAAACCTTGGTGTAGTTGGGAGGTACAGATCGAGATGATGAAAAGCAAAGACGTGAAATAGTTGAGAGGTGCAGAACGAGTTTTAAAAATATAACCAATATTCCATTCAGACGCCTGTCTGCCGAAGCTTTAGCGCAGGTATGGCTGCAGTTGCGGTCGGATGGATATATCTGCGTATTTCTAACCACCGGATAGCAAACACAGCCTGCCGATGAATTTTATTGCTAAAATTCAATTTGTCAACTCCGTCTGCTGTCTTATCTTTAGATAACAATTTTCAAACCCTATTTTTACACCTATGGCAACCAAAGGACGATCGCGACTTTTATTCTGGACCGCTCTTATTACTTTCTTTTTCATTCTTACGGCCGCCTTTTCCGATTGGATTGTAGAATGGCTGTGGCTGGATAGCCTGGGCTATTCTCAGGTTTTCTGGACGATTAAAGGAACCCAGTTTCTGCTCTTTTTTGCAGCTCTTGTTGTATCACTACTCTTTGTGCTAACCAACATGTACTTCCTAAGCAAACGGCTGCCCCACTTCAATTTGAACCTCGGGCGCACCCCTTTCGGTGAAGTAAACCTCAAGCAATTCAACCGCAAGCAGATTCGCACCTTCTTGTATAGTGTCGGGACATTATTGAGCCTGTTTTTTTCTTTTGCCTTTTTCATGCGCTGGGATTCATACTTCCGGTTCCACTGGGATGAAACATTTGGACAGCTTGACCCCATTTTTAGCAACGATATCGGCTTTTATCTCTTCCGCCTGCCTTTTATTGAAACGGTGCAAAATAGCCTGATTGGCTTAGTCTTTTTTGTTACCCTCGTGCTCGTGGTCTTTTATCTGGCGGCCGGTGCAATAAGTGTACAACCCGGCAAAAATACCCCTTCTGTAAGCCTACCAGCAGCCGTGCGCAAACACCTGAGCATTAATCTTGGGCTGTGGCTGCTGCTGCTGGCCTGGGGCTATTATCTGGGCCGCTACCGCCTGCTGTACGATTCATCCGGTTTGGTTGTCGGTGCCGGCTATACCGACGTTCACATACTTTTACCGGTACTTTGGCTGATGTTTGGCCTTTGTCTGCTGCTGGCGTTTGTCGCCTTTTTTCAATTTTTCCAGTCGCGCATTAGCTGGCTTATTAAAGGAACATTAACCATTTTGGCTGTGGGCATTGTGGGACAAATTCTGCTGCCGCCCGCCATCCAAAAGTTTTCGGTTCAGCCCAATGAACTTGAACTGGAGACGCCCTACATAAAACATGATATTGCTCAAACGCGGCAGGCCTACAATCTTGATAGCTTTAATGAACGTAATTATAATGCCGGCGACAGTCTCAGCTTTTCTCAGATTAATGATAACACCGAAACGCTCCAAAATATCCGGCTTTGGGATCCGCGCCTTATCATCCAGACTTATCGGCAGCTGCAGGAAATTCGGCTGTATTATCAGTTTTTCAATGTTGATTTAGACCGCTATCACACCAACGAAGGCTACAAACAGATGATGGTTTCCGCACGCGAGCTTGCAACCGAGCTGCCCGAACAGGCGGACACATGGGTGAACCAGCATCTGCAATACACCCACGGCTACGGTATGGTGATGAGTCCCGTTGCAGAAATCCAAAAGCAAGGCGATCCGCGACTGGTTATTAAAGACTTACCACCAGTGTCTGAAATAGGTCTGGAAATAGAACAGCCCGCCGTCTATTACGGTGAAAGCGACCCGGATTATAAGCTTGTTAATACCGATTTAAAGGAGCTCGATTATCCCAAAGGGGACGAGAATGTGTATACCAACTACGGTGGTGAGGGCGGCGTTTCTATTGACGGTTTTTTTGAGCAGCTGCTTTTTGCATGGGAGTTTGGCGATTTCAATCTGTTGCTCTCTAATTACATTCGTGAAGGCAGCAAAATTCAGTTTTGGAAAAGCATTCAAAGCCGCGTAAAAAAAGTGGCTCCCTTTCTGCAGCTGGAAGACGATCCCTACTTCGTGCTCAGCGAGGGCAAGCAGTACTGGATACAGGATGCTTATACTACATCACCCGACTACCCGTATTCAAAATCCTTTGAAGGACAGTATAATTACATTAGAAACTCGGTAAAGGTTGTGGTTGATGCCTACAACGGAACGGTAGATTTTTACGTGTCTGACGAAAATGACCCGATACTTAATGTGTATCGCGATATTTTTCCCGATATGTTCAAACCGCTGGATGCCATGCCGGCATCACTCAAGCAGCATGTACGCTATCCCAAGAAACTGTTTGAAGTGCAGATGGAGATTTTTAACACCTACCATATGACCACTCCGCAGGTTTTTTATAATAATGAAGACCTCTGGACACGCCCCAACGAGAAGTACGGCGGGCGGCAGATAAAAATGGAACCCTATTACATTCTCAGTAAGCTGCCGGGTGAAGACGAGTTGCAATACCTGCTTATCAGTCCGCTTACCCCCAATAACCGTGATAATATGATTTCCTGGATGGCCGCAAAATCAGACTTTCCCGAATATGGTAAGGTAGAAGTCTTTAACCTGCCCAAAGAACGGCTGTTTTTAGGCCCCGCCCAAATAGAAGCAAAGGTGGACCAAGACACCGAAATATCGCGCCAACTGGCTCTTTGGGATCAACGCGGCTCCCGGGTAATTCGCGGCAACTTGATGGTCATTCCCATTGAGGATTCCTTCATATACGTGGAGCCGGTATTCCTCATTGCCGAAGGGGTGGATATTCCTCAGCTGCAGCGCGTTATTGTTACCACCGGCGACCAAGTGGTGATGGAACCAAACCTTGATCAAGCCATTGAAGCACTTTTTGGGCGCGCCCCTACAGAAGCCATCTCCGAGGTTGCGCCTGCACCGGTTCCCATTCAGCCTGATTCCACCCGGCAAGCCGTGCCCCCCGCTGCCTATGAGAATTTTGAAGAATTGAAGTCGATATGGAGCGAGCTGCAAACCGCCCTGCAAAATGGCAATTGGGAAACATTCGGCGATAAGATGCAGGAAATTAAGGAGTTGCTGGATGAACAGTAATCTATTACCTCAATAGATGCTAAAACCAAGCTGTTTCTCCCAAGGAGTCCTTCGGACAAGTTTGCAACTTGGAACAGTAATAACTGCCTATTTTGTACTTTCAGCAGGGCTTTGAAATACCTATCTAAATTTGATCTGTCATTACGAGCTTGCGAAGTAATCTCCATTTGAACAATATAAGCAGGGGATTGCCGCACTACGTTCGTGCCAAAGGCATCCCTTCGGGTCAATGACATTTAGGATTTCAAAGCCCCCCTTACAAAAAGTTTTTCCGATTATTCCGGGCGCCAGTAAGTAGCTATTACCAAAACCATAATAAGCCCATAAAAAAAGCCTGATCATAAAAGTGATCAGGCTTTGAAAAAGATAAATAGTGCTCTATTATTTTCTTGATGCGGCCGTTTTGCCGGCACTTACTTTGTGTACTGTTTTACATTTATATTTTGATTTTGCCAGCCCAATGGGGAAAAGAACGGGCCAGGTTATAAAGCCTCTTAAAAAGCTATAGATACTTTTTGCTCCTTCTTCAAGAGGAGACATACGATGCTGGTATCCGCGCTGCGTGATAGCAAATATTCCCATAACTAATGAAATGGAAATCCAAATTGATAATAGTATAGTTGCTGTATTCATTACTTGTGCTGTGAAATTTATTATGAATTAGTGAATCCCTAAGATACCACATTTATGACTATTTAAGGTCATAGTTATATGAATTATTAATCGAGTTTTTCTATCTAATTGATTACTCCCCGCTATGATATTAAGCCATCAATGCACAGCTATATTTGCTGATCTAACTGCCAATATTTCTCTATAAAAAAAAGCCCTCCATCACATGATGAAGAGCTTCTGTATATAAAAGCGGAGGTGCGGGGAATCTCCGCCGGCTGGCGGATGCCTTCGGCACAACCCCGGCTTCGATAATGCATGCCAATAAAAAAAGCTGACTCGAATCAACAAGCCAGCTTTTAATAAGTGGAGGTGCGGGGAATCGAACCCCGGTCCGAAATGGTATATCGTTCAAGTATCTACATGCATAGTTACCGAATTAAGGTTCACCTGAAACAACGCTCGGTAACACACAATTCCAGGCTATTCTGCATAAATTTTACGTGGCGCCTGACAGAAGGCAAAACGCGACGCTATCCTATCATAGTCGACGTTGCAACGGCACTGACAGGCAAGAAGCCGAGGCAACGGTAAAGCTGCTTTACGCAGCTAAACGGTATGAGTAATTGTTGTCAATTACATATTTGCATGATGGTTTTTTACGAGACGCATCGCTCAAACTCGGCACGCAACCTGCGATTCTACTCACTCCGTCGAATCCATTACACCCCCAATACGTGAAAGAACTATGTCTTCAACCAATATAATGAATATTTAACGCTTTATCATTCTGCTTTATTTCCCGGATTCCGGATGACAGATACCGGATATTGGATGGCGGAGAATAGTAATTTTAGAGGCCTTTGCATTACTGACGCCCATTTCTCCCAAAGGGATCCCTTCGGGAGACTACGCTCTACTGCGCTCAATATGACGTCAGTTTGAGCGCAATGAGGAGCCACGACGAATGAAGTCGAAAACAAAGTCATGGTTCTGCAAAGCCCCCTTATAAGAACGATTTGATTCATTATTTATGCTTTAGCTTCAACAGACGAAACTATAGATCATCTGGAAACACTCCACCAAACCGGCTCAATGAAAGACGACGAACTCTTTCAAGATTTATATAAACGACTCAATGTTCTAAGTAAAATGATCAATAACTTTTTGAGTGCCGTTCAATCAAAACATAAGAGCAGGAAATAGTCGTCTGTCATCTAATATTCAGCATCCCGAATCTGACATCCGATATCTGGAATCCGGTATCCAGCATCTGGCATCAGATAACCGGCATCCCGTATCTGGCATCTGGTATCCAAAAACCAGCTCTTAAATCACAACTTCCCCCGCTGGCTCACGCAAATTATAATTCGAGCTCATCACCCGTCCGTAGGCGCCGGTATTGGCAATAAGAATCACATCCCCCTCTTCTGATTCCGGAAACCGCCGATCAATACCCAGCTTATCGCCCGACTCACAAATAGGCCCCACAATATTTACATTTTGTGTATTGGGTTCATCCAGCTTGCTTAAGTTTACAATGGTATGGCTGGCCCCGTACAGTGCGGGACGAATGAACGAATTCATTCCCGTCTCTACCCCAACGTATTTTACTTTTCCCTTCCCCTTTAATTGGGTGAGTGTTGTAACAAGTACGCCCGCGGTGGCCGTTAAAAAACGTCCCGGTTCAACCCAAATTTTATAATCATAGGTATTTTTAAATTTGTTGAGCAAATCATTCACAGCTTTTAAATCAAGCGCAGCCTGTGATTCATTTTCCTGAATGCCAAACCCGCCTCCAAGGTCTAAAATTTCTACTCCGCCCAGTTGCTCGGCTACCCGGTGCAATGTTATAGCTGTTTCCTTCCAAAGGTTTTCATCCTTTATTCCACTGCCGGTATGAGCGTGCAGGCCGGTAATGGTGGCATCAATTTGTTGGGTAATGGTTTTAACTTGCTCAATCTCAAACTGCGGAATTCCAAACTTGGAATGCACTCCGCCCGTTTTTACATGTTTATGATGCCCCTTGCCGTGCCCCGGATCAATGCGCAGGAAAAATGCCTGATTCCGAAATACGTCCGGCCATTTTTGAAGTGGAAAAATATTATCGAGGGTAAGATGTATGCCGTAATCAAAGCCCTGTTCATACTCTACACGGGCCGCAAAATTAGGGGTGAACAAAATCCGATTTCGGTTGATATCAGGAAAAAGCTCGAGCACCCGTTCCACCTCCCCTATGGATACACATTCGAAGCCAAGACCGGAATCATAAAAATGGGAAAGCACTTCGGTATTCGCATTGGCTTTCATGGCATAGAAATGACGATCAGCAGCATCAATTTTGCGAATACGCTCAACGTTCTGTTGTAATTCATCCCGGTCATATACATATGAAGAACCCTGCTCTTCGGCAATTTCCAGGAGTTCATCCCGCCGTTTCTGCCACCAGTAGGTGACAGGTTCTTGCTCCCCGTCACGGGCTTCCATTAACTCCGACCATGTACCACCCATGGCCGGAACATCGCGCATTTTTGTTATCACTTGTTCATGGAGCTGACGGACCAAGCGTTCGGCCTGATCTGCGGCCACCACAAACGTAAAGTTAAGGTCATTCGCCGCCTGGCTCACCAAATAAACTTGATGCTCCTTGAAAACCTCAAACGATTTCCCAAGGCGGTGCAAAATCGTTCGGATATGCCGGCCGACCAAACTTACAGCAGAGACAGAATCAATAACATACACCGTGCAGTACTTCGAAAGCGCTCGTTTAAATTCTGCCCGGATCTGGTTGAAGTGTGTATTATAGGAGTGATCTAAAGAAACCGTCACATTCGACTCAGAAGTGGAAATTAAATCAATAGAAAGCTCAAACTGCTTAAATACTTCAAAGGCATCAGCCAAAAAACCCACCTGCTGCCACATACCCAGCGATTCCATGCTGACCAACGTAATATTGGGCCGCACAGCTACCGTTTTTACAAGGCCGTCATCACCCGAATATTCATTTGAAATAACCGTTCCCTCAAGATCCGGTCTGGGCGTGCAGCGCACATGGATTGGTATTTCCTGCTTTTGGGCCGGGTGTATGCAGCGCGGATGCAGCACATGCGCCCCGTTCGTGGCTATTTCCTGGGCTTCCTCATAGCTTAGCTGGTTAAGCAGGCGCGCCGAGGGTACCCGATTAGGATTAGCGGTAAAAAGTCCCGGCACGTCCGTCCATATTTCCAATCTTTCGGCTTGCAGTTTGGCCGCGAAATAGGCCGCTGAGACATCCGACCCGCCCCGGCCCAATAATACGGTTTGCTGGTTTTCATCGCGGGCAATAAATCCCTGTGTGATAATAACCGGCCCCGCATTGCCAAACCTCTGCTGCAGCTCTTCATCAGCTTCCGCCTCGCACACCGCATGAAGCACCGCGCGTTCACCCGATACATTTTTTTCGGGAATACTTTGCAGGAAATTCCGCGCATCCAGCCATTGCAGTTCAATACTATTTTTACGCAAGTAGGCATGGCCAAGGGCGGTAGCCATCAATTCACCCAAGGCTAAAAGGCGTGCAACAACCTTTGTACTTACCTCACCAATAAGCACAACGCCTTCACTTATATTCTGTAATTCTTGGTAGTAGGTTGATAAAATGGCTTCCTCATCCAGCCCAAGCGAAGCAGCAAGACGCGCATGCCGGAATTTAATTTCTTTAATAATAGTTCGGGATTGGTCCTCATCCGTAGTCTCTGCTAACACCTGCAACTTATCTGAAATACCTTTTAGCGCTGAATGCACCACACAAACGCGATACCCTTCTTCTGCGCGCCGGCGAACTATATCAGCAATTTTTGTCCAGTTATTTTCGGTTGATACGCTGGTACCCCCAAATTTTAGGACAATCCACGGTTCACGTTGTAACATTATTATAAGGTCTTACTGTTTGATAATTATTATGAACGAGCCTGAATATAAAAAGTTAACCGTAGAGAATGGTATAGGTTTTCTAACTTTTCACAGAAATGAACTGAAATTTATGTAGTTAAATTTACTACGATAATATCGTACTTAATACTCTTTAATTTTGAACCTACTTTGTTTATAGTTAATCGAATTGGTGCATTATTGTTAAAAAAGCATCGTAAACGAAGAAAAAGTGAAACAATTAAATCCAGTTAACATTAAAGTTCGTACCATTAACTGAACGGAAGAAACAAGATTCTAAATTAATCATTACTAATTAAAATTCAGGAGTTTTATTATGAGTGAATCAAACAATGAACAATCTCCTAATGAGGTTATAAAAGCTTCGATGGGATCGTCCTTTTCAAGAAAAAGTTTTCTTAAATATGCCGGGACAACCGCTGCAGCCGCTGCCACTTTTGGTATGGTTGGATGCGATGACGATGATCCGGTGGGCCCGGAAATGCCTGACATGGTAAATCTTGGTTCCGGCGACATTGGCATATTAAATTATGCTTTTGCACTCGAGCAACTCGAGGCCGCCTTCTACATTGAGGTAACAAACGCAGGAACATTTGACGGTGACGATGCCGCATTTATGGAAGATATTCGCGATCATGAAATTGCTCACCGCCAATTTCTCGGCGCTGTTATTGACAGCATCGACTCCGATGCCAGAATCCCTGCGTTGACGCCCAATTTCGATAGTATTGATTTTGGAGATCGTGACAATGTACTCGCTACAGCACAAGTCTTGGAAGATACCGGTGTTTCGGCTTACAACGGAGCCGCACACTTGATATCAAATAGTGCTGCCGGCGAAGTGTACTTATTGCAAGCCGGAAAAATTGTATCGGTTGAAGCGCGCCATGCAGCGGCTATTCGCTCCATGATTAATCCCGGATCTGCTGATTTTGCAGCTGATGGATTAATTGGCGATAACGCCTTAGATCTTGCAGCCAGCCCCGCTGATGTACTTGCCGCAGCCGGTGGATTTATTGAAAATGACATTGATGCCAGCGGACTGCCGCAGCCCCAAGTTGAACTCCGACCGATTACATTCGGTTAAACTCAATTTCAAACGCATTGCAACTTAAATTTAAGTACAAATTATTATGAGTTTACTTAACGTATTAAATCAAATCAACACCGACGAGTTCGAAGACGAAGAAAAAGATAAGTTTCTAAACCGCAAAGATGCCCTTAACAAGATGGGCAACTTTGGTAAAAAGCTGGCACTCTCTGCTATACCTGCAGGGGCGATCGCCGCTTTTAGTACACCGGCTCTTGCTCAGTCTAACGATGATGTGCTGGGAGTGCTCAACTTTGCACTCACACTCGAATACTTAGAAGCCGAGTACTATCAAACCGGTTTAGACACCGGAGTTATAGATAGCGATGCCCAAACTATTTACGAACAAATTAACCAGCATGAACAGGCGCACGTTACTTACCTGCAGGCTGTGATAAATCAGTTGGGCGGAACACCGGTAGAAAGTCCTGAATTTGACTTTACCGCGGGTGGTAATTTCAACCCCTTCGAAAACTACCAAGTCTTCTTAATACTTTCGCAGGCTTTTGAAGATACCGGTGTACGAGCCTATAAGGGCGGAGCCGCGCTCATCAACAGTAGCGATCTCGTGCTCACCAGAGCGCTGCAAGTCCATTCTGTAGAAGCCCGCCATGCCGCCGAAGTACGGCGTTTACGTGGTCTTACCGGCTGGATTAGCGGTGGTGCAGAAGATCAGGGCGTACCCCCTGCAGCCCAGCCTGTATATGGCGGCGAAGACCAGACCACCCAAGCCGGCGTTACCATTAGTAACATCGTTTCCGCTGGAGACGTGGACAGCGGTGATATTGCCGAAGCATGGGATGAACCATTAACTATGGATCAGGTATTTAGCGTTGCTAATCTGTTTATCGTTGATAACAGCTAATTTCATAGCGTAAAATTCCACAATATAAGGGGAGTTCATTTATGAACTCCCCTTTTTTTATTAGCGCACTTATGATTTGTTCTTGTAATGCTAAAAAGATATTATTGATTATTCTCGATAAAGGAGGCAAAATAGAATTACCCTTGAAATTTAGAACTCAGTAGATCTCGCATGAGCGACAATAATTTATCTCGCAAAAATTTTTTGAAGATTGCAGGCTTATCCTCCGTTGCTGCTATGAGCCTTGGGGGGTGCGGTGTTAATTCCATCCCGCCCAAAGCAGACCCCGGCCTGAATCTTGGCCCCGATCCCCGGCCAGATGATTTTTCTTTTTACCTGGGCAGCGGTGATACCGGGCTATTTAATTTTATTTACACGGTAGAACAGCTGGAAGCCGCATTTTTCACAAAGGTTATAGATAATCTATATTCCAATGCTATGGCTGAAGAAGAACGAATTCTCACGGATATCAAGCAACACGAAATAGCGCACCGTGATTTTTACAAAGCATTTTTAGGAGAAAATGCGGTTTCGCCGGTTAACTTCGATTTTTATAGAACCGATTTTACCAGCCGAGAAAGTGTATTGGAGAACGCCCAAATAATTGAAGATACCACCGTATCAATGTATAACGGCGTGGCTGAACTCTTTGATAATGCCGACTACATACCAATAATACTGGAGATATTTTCGGTTGAGGGCCGACATGCTACAGCCATTCGTAACTTGCGCCGGCCAGATTCTACATTTGCTATAGGAAATAGCATCATCACTTCCAATGGGCTGGATATTAGCAACCCGCCCCGGAATGTATTAAACGTTCTTTTTCCTGTTATTTTTGAGAAACTTGATATCAGTGAATTACCAATACCAACTTAGAATGGACCAAAAGGCAAACTCAATTTTGAAAAACCTTTCACCTGAACAGGCAAATAATAACCTGCTCAATCGTAAAAAAGCGCTCCAAAAAATTATTAATACAGGCAAAAACGCCATCGCTGCCTCCCTTGTGCCCGTTGCTGCAATTGGCTTAAGTGCACAAAAAGCCTCGGCCCAATTTGAGGAATTGGAAATAAATCGTGCGCTCAATTTTATCTTACAGGTAGAACTGATGCAAGAGCAATATTATATCACCGCAATTACGACCGATGGGTTCTTATCCGGCAATATACGAGGTATTTTCGGCCGAATCTTAACCCATCAGAAAAGGCATGTGGTAATTTTGAAAAATAACATTTTTAGTTCCGGTTTAGACCAGACCCCTCCCCTTAAATTTAATTTTACAGCAGGAGGACAGTTTGCCCCCTTTTCGAATCTGGATGATTTTTTGGCCTTAGCTCAAATTATAGAAGATACTGCAGTAGGATTTTACAAAACACAGATTGAAACTATTTTTCAGCAAAATGCACCTGCTCGTTTAAAATCTATTGTTTTTCGGCTTGCTTCAACCGAAAGCCGGCATGCTTATCTTGTACGCCACCTCCGTTCGCAACGAGGATTTGACAACCTGAAGGGATGGATAAATAGAACGTCCGAACAAGCTCTTCCATCTTCCGTTCAAAGTGTTTATGCCAATGAAGATAACACCACCCACAGTGAAGTTAATGTGCCATCCATTACCGATGTTAATGTTCAGGCAATACAAGAGGCATGGGATGAACCGCTTGGAAGCGCCCCGCTGAGCGATGTATTTCAACTTTTTGGAAAGAGATTTAATTTTGGGCCCAGTTAAACGAAATGAACATACATACGGTATGATGCTTTTCAAATACAGCATTCACAAACAAAACTCATTATGATCATCCCCATTGCCAGCGACCATGCCGGTTTCGAGGCTAAAGAAAAAGTTAAAGAAATACTTGATGGGTTGAACCACATGCCCGTTGATTTTGGCACTCATTCCGATAAATCGGTTGACTACCCGAACTTTGCCGTGCAGGTAGCCCAAAATATTGATGACGGTGAGCACGAACGGGGTATTCTTGTATGTGGCAGCGGACAGGGAATGTGCATGACCGCAAATAAATATCCCAATGTGCGGGGGGCGCTGGTGTATGACAAACATTCAGCCGAAATGACCCGAAAACATAATAATGCTAACATTTTGTGCCTGCCCGGACGTGAACTATCAGTCGATCAGCTGCAAGAAATTGTTGCAACATGGATGAACACCGAATTTGAAGGCGGCCGCCACGGACGGCGAACAAAGAAAATAAAATCGCTCACACAGAATAAATAAGTTTTTCTTGCGCTTCGGGAGTATAACTCCCTCGCAACATTTTATTTTGTGTTGTAAGGAGGTTACACCTCTGTAAAAAAAATTGTGCCCCTCCCCCTTTGGCCAAAGGCATTCCTTTGGGGTAAGGGGGATGACATTTACGTTAATTTGTTATAAATCTAAATTATTGAGGCATGATTTATTTGGCATTGTATTTTCTCACAGCCTTCCCAGAGGGGATTAGGGGTGGATTTTTATGTGAATGGTAGCACAAAAAAAATTGAGACCTTCAGTTATTTTAAAATCGTTAAAATCATTACACTTTTTCCATGAAAACATTGCCAGAAAAAGATTCACAAATATTTTCACTCCTCGAGAAGGAAACCCAACGCCAAAACGAAAACCTTGAACTTATTGCTTCCGAAAATTTTGCATCCCGTGCCGTAATTGAAGCTATGGGCTCTACCCTCACCAACAAATATGCCGAAGGGTTGCCCGGCAAACGCTATTACGGAGGCTGCGAGTTTGTAGATGAGGTAGAAGAAATTGCTCGCGACAGGGCTAAAAAAATATTTGGGGCGGACTGGGTTAACGTGCAGCCGCACTCCGGTGCGCAGGCCAACGCAGCGGTTTATCTGGCTCTTATGGAGCCCGGCGACACCTTGCTTGGGCTGGATTTATCACACGGCGGCCATCTTACCCATGGTTCACCGGTCAACTTCTCCGGTATTTTGTATAATTCCGAATTTTACGGCGTGGATAAAACCACCGGCCGCATTGATATGGATAAAGTAAGAGACAAAGCACGGGCCGTACAACCCAAGCTTATTTCCATAGGCGCCTCGGCCTATTCGCGGGATTTAGATTATAAAGCCTTCCGCGCAATTGCTGATGAAGTTGGCGCCTACCTCTGGATGGATATGGCGCATACCGCCGGCCTCATTGCTACAGGACTGCTCAACAATCCCCTTCCGCATTGTCATGTGGTTACCACCACCACGCATAAAACGTTGCGAGGGCCGCGCGGAGGTATGATTTTAGTTGGCAATGATGGAGAAAACACGCTCGGCGTAACCGCACGCAAGTCAGGCCGCACAAAAAATTGGAGTGAAGTGCTCGATTCGGCTGTATTTCCAGGCACCCAGGGCGGACCGCTCATGCACGTCATCGCCTCCAAGGCCGTATCATTTGGAGAAGCTTTACAGGACGATTTTACGATCTATCAAAAACAGGTACAAAAAAATGCCGCTGTCCTTGCCGAACGATTCAACGAAATGGGCTATAATCTGGTAAGCGGCGGAACGGATAATCATCTCATGCTGATAGACCTGCGCAATAAAAATCTAACCGGTAAAAAAGCAGAACAAAGCCTTGAACGCGCTGATATTACACTGAATAAAAATATGGTTCCATTCGATGACGAGAGCCCGTTTGTGACCTCCGGCATCCGCATTGGAACCCCGGCTATGACCACCCGCGGTTTTGATGAACAGGCCTTTACCAAAGTAGCAGACTTAATTGATGCGGTACTGCAAACCCCGGATGATGAATCCACCATTAAAGAAGTGAAGGGGAATGTTCACGAACTTTGTGAACAGTTTCCGCTTTATGATTTTGTAACCGCCTGATAACTTATTCAGTACGTGTTTTCTTGGATTCTTCGGAATCCGAATTCTTATTTTTTTCGTTGGTACTATTGTCATCAAGTTCTTCATTGGTGGCCTTTTTGAATTCATTCATACCCTGACCAATGCCCTTTGCTAATTCCGGTATTTTACTGGCGCCAAAAAATAGTACAATAATTGCAACGAAAATGAGAACTTCTGGTAAACCTATTCCACCCATAATAATGTGTTGTATTTAGATTTTCTTTAAGTAAAGATACAAATTTTTTTCACTTATAAATATTGAATTAAAAATCTGTATATTTGTTTCATTCAAATTAGAAGTACGAACCATTGGAAGATTTGGATTGAAAACCCGACATATAACTGACTATTTTTGAATATTTAACCGAACGTACGTGGCTGAACGTGAAATAATGAAAAAAAATCCGCCCAAAGCGGAACTGGTCAAAGATCGCACTGAAAGCATGTCGTTCCTGGACCATCTCGAAGAACTCAGATGGAGAATCATCAAAGGTTCAATTGGGATAGTCATCGGTATTGTAATTGCTTTTATTTTTGATGATTTTCTGGTCAACACCGTACTGCTAGGGCCCACCAAAGCCGATTTTATCGTCTATAGTTGGCTGGGAATTGATGCCGTCGATCTAACGCTGCAAAGCCGTAAATTGCCGGGCCAATTTTTTGCCTACTGGGGCGCCTTGTTTGTGATGGGCGTCATCATTGGCTTCCCGTTGTTCATTTACCAAATTTGGGGATTCGTAGAACCCGCTTTTGATAATTCCGGTAAATGGAGAACCAAAGGCAATACCCTCTTTATCACCTTCTTTTTTCTGCTGGGCGTTTCATTCGGCTACTTTGTTTTAGTCCCATTTGCACTGCAATTTTTCAGTCAGTTTCAAATGGCCGAAACAGCTACCATCATACGCAATGATTTTGACATCAACGCCTATTTTGGCTCGGTAAGTATGTGGGTACTCTCCTGCGGGTTGATTTTTCAGCTGCCCGTGGTCAGTTATTTCCTTTCAAAATTTGGATTACTGACCCCCGAATTTCTCAAAAAATACCGCCGGCATTCGCTGGTAGGCTGCTTTGCCATTTCGGCATTTCTCACCCCGCCCGACCCGGTGTCACAAATACTGGTAGCCTTTCCGCTTATTCTGTTATTTTTTCTCTCCATTTATGTAAGCAAGTTGGGTGTACGCAGCCGGGAAAAATCGTTAAATAAAGCCCTTGGTGATGAGTAATACTCCCAATTTATTGGCTTAACGGTATTGTCTTTTCAGTGATAAATCGTATTTTGGCACGTTCAAATTCCAGCAATAAACTACAGTTTTAGTAGTTTTAAATTATTAAAATTCAAAAGATTTAAAATAAGTATTGATGAAATTATCATCTATTCACCATATTTTTCTTATTGCAACTATTGCATTCCTTGGCCTGCAATCATGTACCGATGATCCCAACCGTTTGGACTTTAGTGGCTCTCCGGCTCCCTTTGATACCACACAGGCCGTGAGCAGTACTACCCTGCCCGGAAACACTACAGTATATGTTATTGAGGAAAGTGACAGCCCCTTCTCGGTCGTCAGCCGAGATGTAATAACCGTACGGTTTACCGCACGCACCGATAACGGGCAAATATTCGACGGATCATTTATTGAGAATACCCCCAGAACGATCACGCAGTTTCCAAACCTTACGCCTAACCCCATTCAAAGCCGAGCCTGCCGACAAAGAGTATGCCTGTTGCCCAAAGGACTTCGACGAGGACTCATTGGCATGGTTGAAGGAGAACGGCGCACTATTGTTGTGCCGCCAAGCCAGGGCTATACCGATGATTTTGTGAGCACCACCGGCCGCAGCTCTGAAAATGGTGTTTCCGTACAGGGCAAAACGCTTATCTATGATGTAGAATTAGTAAATATTCTTTGAGAGGCCTTTGCACCGTAGGTATGCCTATGGCACAAAACCCACCTGTCATTGCGAACGTAGTGAACGAAGAGAACGGAGTGTGGCAATCCCCCAAGTAAAACCCAGCTAAGTTCAATAAAAGGAGGTCGCCACGCCCTCCCGACTACTCGGGACGATGACAGCCATAGATTTAGAGGTATTTCAAAGGCCTCTCTGATTGATTAGCCGGAATATGAACGAGGCATCTTTGCAGGCAGGCCCGTTAAAATTTCGTACGGAATAGTTCCAATTTCACGGGCCCAGCTTCCCGCATTCATCTCCTCATTCCAGAGTACAACTTCACTACCCGGTTTAAGTTCATCCCGGCCTAAGAAAATCATGCAGTAATTCATGGTAACAGTGCCCACCACAGGATACTTTTTTTCGTGGATCAACACAGAAAATTTTCCGGATAAACTTCGCGGAATTCCATCTTCATAGCCTACCGGAATAACCCCCATAAAACCATCAGCCGGGCATTGCCACCGCGCGCCGTAACTCACCGTTTCCGACTTTTGAATAGGGTTCACCTGAATAAGGTAACTTTCCCACGAAAGGGCCGGTTTCAACGCTGGTATATCTATATCACCCGGCGCATATCCGTAGAGCCCAATGCCGGTGCGAATCATATCAAACTGCGCCTCGGGAAGCTGCATCGTTGCGGCCGTATTGCACATATGGGTGATGAGTTCGGAACTAAACCGTGATCGCATTTTTTTAAAGGCTTGAAACTGATTTTTCATTTTGCTCATATCACCTTCGTCTGCCGTAGCAAAATGGGAGTAAATGCCGGTGCACCGCAGATTGGAATTCGCTGTCATTAATGATTTCACTTTTTCAACCTCTTCAGTGCCAAACCCAAGCCGGCCCATTCCAGTATCAAAATTGAGATGATAAGCCGCACCGTCCGGCAAAATATTAAAATGTTCTTTAGCGCTAACCGTAGCCGTTATTTTGTGCTCTTGGTATAAAGCTGCCGTTTCTTCTTCAGGAATACCGAAAACAAGAATAGGCAGACGGATTCCATTTCCCCTAAGTTCAACCGCCTCATGGATATCGTTCACCGAAAACCACACAACTTTCGGCTCTAAGTGCTTTGCTATTTTTATGGCGCCATGTCCGTAAGCGTTGGCTTTTATCACAGCCATTTGTTGAGTAGCAGGCTGCAAGTATGACTGTAAAACCTCAACATTATGCGCTATAGCATCTAAATGAACCGTTAATGTAGCGTT
>Ga0306906_1000148_pt1 | contig 35437 bp, 43 predicted proteins | sample AntRauTorcE11897_FD_190405 | JGI IMG/M metagenome (GOLD analysis project Ga0306906, IMG submission 190405) | Saline lake microbial communities from Rauer Islands, Antarctica - Metagenome Torckler E11 #897 (v2) (version 2) | ecosystem: Environmental > Aquatic > Non-marine Saline and Alkaline >...
CATACACCGAAGTGGCTTACCGCGATGCAATCCTCGCAATATGGGAAGGAACTACACCATGATTGATACCGTTACCTTTCAAAAGCTCAAGACACAGCCCGAAATCCTATGCCATGGAAGCGGCTCAGAAGGTGCTTTCTCCACCGTCTATGAAGGCCCTATCCCCAACACCGTGGTCAAGGTAGGTCGAACAAATGAGGATGGTTGGCTGTTTTGGGCGGCGTACGTTATGACCCTTCAAAACCCTGAACCTTGGATGCCGCGTATCCTTGCCCTGCACATTGATGAACGGACAGACAGTTTCCAGGCGATCCTTGAGGCCCTCACTCCCACACAATATCCCAACAGGCCTTCATGCTTTGGCGGGTTTCCCGACGTTATCTGCGGTAGCAGGGCCATGCAGAATGTACCAGTGGTCGAAGCCTTGTCAGTACGGATGCACCTTGAGGCAATCCAGAGGATCACCGACAAAGCGGAACCCTTCTGTTTCGATGCACATGTCCTCAACTGGATGATGCGTGGTGATCAGATTGTCCTGACCGATCCCTTCGCCTACGTCGCGATTGACATGGAGCCACACCTCTACGCCATGGCCACGCAATCGCGAGGGCGTATCACCTTCAACGAAGCAAAGCCATAAGGATACAATCATGAGCTATGAAGCCAACCTACCCGAGAGCACCCTGCGCCGCCTTTTCGAAGAGGATTGAACCCATGAAAACCTTCTCAATCAACATCGCCAAGGCCTACACGCAAGCCGATTGGCGCGGCCTTCCTGCCCACATGCATCACGCCCTTGTCACCTTAGACTATGGCATGAGCGAGAGTGAGGCCGTCGCAGAGCTTGACCGCCTGCAAACCGCCTACCCGTGGCCCGAGTTTCACCTGACCCTGACCGCCGTGGAAATCATTAGACTGGCTGAAAAACTGTATTCGTCAGCACCCATGGATTTCCTTGAGGCGCACCAATGGGACAACCAAACCAGCAGCACACACGAGGGGGACTGACCTATGGTTTCCAATCAACAAACACAACAGTCACCCGCAGCCGTTTACTTAGAGATGTCTAAGAAAACAGGCTCTGCCCTTCTCGCCCGTATCTATCGAGAGCAGGCGGCGAAGCTCTCCAACACACACGAGGGAGGCTCTCATGATGATGATGATGATGATGTATAAAATTCTCGTGGTATGTCTGCCCCTGATCGCCTTCTTAGGTCCTCTGTGCCTCGTCACAGCCCTTCTCGAGGGCACCATATGGAGGGACCAAGATTGACCGCCGAAAGCCTGTGGGTGTACCTTACCAGCTTTAACAACGTCGGGCCGCTTTTAGTTTGGCTCTACATCATCGCTACCCTGATCACCCTGCTTCACTTCATCTTTGACCTTTGGAGATAGTACAGTCATGACCATGCATACCGATACCACCACCACGACCGAAACCCTAATGTCCGACGGAGATTTCACCTTCATCGACCTGTTCGCCGGTATCGGTGGCCTGAGACGGGCGATGGAGCAGGCCGGCGGGCGGTGCGTGATGACCTCGGAGTGGGACAAGTTCGCTCAGGCCACCTACCGTGCCAACTTCCCCGAAAACCGGCCTATCGAAGGCGACATTCGCGTACTCGAAGCATCTGAAATCCCGGCCCATGATGTGCTCGTCGCGGGGTTTCCATGCCAGCCATTTTCTATTGCCGGTGTCTCGAAGTTCAACGCGCTGAGCCGCAATCACGGATTTCTGAACGAAACGCAGGGCACGCTGTTCTTCGATGTACTGCGCATCCTGCTGCACCACCGGCCCGCAGCCTTCCTGCTTGAGAACGTCAAGAACCTGAAGAGCCATGACAAGGGGCGTACGTTCGCGGTGATCCGGCGCAAACTCGAGGACGAACTTGGCTACAATCTCCACACCCGGATCATCGATGCAGCCCATTTCGTTCCACAGCACCGGGAGCGGATCGTCATGGTAGGGTTCCGCGAGGACGTTCCGTTCTCCTTCGATGACATGACGATCCCGCAGCGTGGACACCGCCGCATGCGAGACATTCTGCACCCGGAGGACGACAGCGAAGCGCCTGAAAGCCATTTTACCGGCGGCAACGACGCCACTGTCGATGCACGTTACACCCTCTCGGACAAGCTCTGGGCCTATTTGCAGGGATATGCCGCCAAACACCGTGCAAAGGGAAATGGCTTCGGCTTTGGTCTGGTCGACGGTGACAGCATCTCTCGGACGCTTTCTGCTCGCTACTACAAGGATGGTTCAGAGATTCTTGTTAGTCGCGGCGAAGGCCGCAATCCCCGGCGGTTAACCCCACGGGAATGCGCCCGCCTCATGGGACATGAGGACAGCTTCCGTATTCCTGTCTCCGACACACAGGCCTACCGGCAGTTCGGAAATTCGGTTGTGGTTCCGGTATTCGCCGAGGTCGCCCGTGCCATGCATCCGCATATTCTGGAGCTTATATAGCAAGGGTTTCAATTACCCGACACCCTAGAGTTATCTCCGAAAGGTTTCCCCTCATGTTGCACCCAATGATGAACAAACAGATCGCACTCGAAGCTGAGATGCGTGAAGCAACCCGTGCCCGTTACTTCCGCAACCACGAGAAGGCAGAGGAACGTGACGATTTCGCAGACACCCACGCAGGTCGTCAAACCCTGGACTTCATGCTGCTAAACTTCATCCAAGGTATCGAGGCATGGGTTGAAGAGAAGAAGGCTGGCAAGGCTGGTCGTCGTCCTCGTGCCCTCAAGCTGATCGAAGAGTTCGGCGATGTGGACACAATGGCCTTCATCTTCCTTCGTTGGGTGATCAACACAACAATGACGACGTCAAAGGGAGGCAAGGGTAAGAACGCACGGAAGACCCGAGTGGTTCTCTCGGCCACTCAGGGTATCCACGACGAGTTCCGCATGAGATACTTCGCGGAGAACCGGAAGGCGCTGCTCAAGAAGATCGTCAAGGATTTCCAGCGTCGTGATCTTCCTCGGCGTCGTCGTCGGGAACTGATGGTTCGTACCTTCCACCAACAGCAACTAGAGTGGCGGGCCGAAGGCTGGGGCCAGTCCGAACGTCTGAACCTTGGGTTGGTCCTTCTGCAAATTCTGAGCAGCACCACAGGCGTTATCGAGGAGTTCGTTCAGTATGATGGTGCCCGCACTGTTGACTGCGTGGCCTTTGCACCAGCGATGATTGAGGTGTTGGCAGACCGGATGGACAAGGCTGCAAACCTATTCACTGTGTTCTACCCAATGGTCGTGCCTCCCAAGGATTGGACTAACGCTGCCTTGGTTGGTGGTGCCTATTACACCGATAACGTGCAGCCCTATCGCTTCGTGAAGGATGCGAAGTACAGATACCTCGCAGAACTCGAGAACCGCGACATGAGCCAGATCATTGACCCTATCAACAAGATACAGCGCACCGCATGGCGCGTGAACCCTGTGATGGTCGATGTGCTGGACAAGGTGTTCTCACGTTCGCTCGATGTGCCCGGTCTACCCACGGCTGACCCCTTGGAACTGCCCAAGCCACCCGTAGGTGCGGACACGAACGAGGAAATCATGAAGGAGTACAAGAAAGACTGCTACGAGGTCCGCGACACGAACCGCCGCATGATCTCCAAGCGGATCGCTGTGCTGCGGACGATCTCAATGGCCAATCGCTTCTCTCAGTATGACGCGATCTACTTCCCTCACGATGTGGATAGCCGTGGTCGTGCGTACCCTAAGGTTCCCTTCCTGAACCCACAGGGCACAGACTACGTCAAGGCTCTGATTGAGTTCTCCGAGGGTAAGGCAATCGACACACCAGAGCACGAAGGGTACCTCGCGGTGGCCGTTGCGAATGCTTGGGGCCAAGACAAGCTTCCCCTCGCTGATCGTGTGGCATGGGTCGAAGAGAACGAGGTGATGTTGCAAGAGATCGCCATGGACCCTCTCAACGATCTCCGATGGACCAAGGCCGATGAACCCTTCATGGCGCTCCGAGGTGCCCTTGAGTGGGCTGGCCTGTGCAACTATGGCACTGGCTATGTATCCCACATGCCTGTCCACTTCGATGCTACCTGTTCAGGCCTGCAGCACTTCTCTGCCCTGCTTCGGGATGAACAGGGTGGCTTTCACGTCAACCTGACAGGACACGAGGATCGTCAGGATATCTACAAGGCGGTCGCAACGAAGGCTGAGGCAAGCCTTCGTATCGCGGCAGATACTAGCGACTTCGCAAGGGTTGCACTTGAGATGGGGATCACTCGCGGTCTCTGTAAACGCCCTGTGATGATCGTCCCCTACTCTGGCACGTTCAGCGCCTGCATGGATTACGTCTTCGACTACTACAAAGAGAAGGCCGAAGGGGGTGCAGAGATGCCCGTCGAGATGGACGTGATACGCTCGAAGATCAGCCCACTGGTCGCCAAGCATGTGTGGGATGCAATCTCAAGCACAGTCATAGCTGCTCGATCAGCGATGGATTGGATCACAGCGACAGCTCGGGTTGCCTCCAAGAACAGCGTCACGCCTCTCCAGTGGACAACACCTGACGGTTTCGTGGTGCAGCAAGCGAAGTATGACGAGAAGACTCGCCGGGTTGAAACATACCTCGATGGTAAGATGTCCAAACTGAGCATCGTAGATCGCACCAACAAACTGGACGCTCGGAAGATGGGGCAGTCTCTCTCACCTAACTACATCCACTCTATGGACGCCTGCCACATGCGTATGGCGATCCTGAGGGCTGATGGTATGGGCATGTCGTTTGCTATGATCCACGACAGCTTCGGGGTTCACGCTGCGGACATGCCTCGGTTCTGTGAAGAGTGCATCAAGCCTGCTTTCGTGGATATGTACGAAGACGGGAAGAACCTTGAGCGTTTCCGTGAGGAGCTAATGCTCAACGTGAAGGACGAAGACACCGGGAAGATCAAACCGCTGCCCGAAGCTGGTAATCTGGATATCTACCAAGTCCTAGATAGCCAGTTTTTCTTTTCCTAGTCGCAGGCCTCTCCAATCTATTACCCGACACCCTAGATTATACCCCAAAACGCTCATCCTCAATCGAAAGGACTCGCCCATGTCAATCATTCAAGTCGTTCGTCAGGGCACACACTTCGCCGTCAGGGACGGACAAAACACCGTATCGGTTCACAACACCCGTGGGCAGGCCATCAACGCAGCCATCAGATACAAGGAGAACAACGGCTTAGCATGATCGGCTAACAACCCCTCCCCCAAAAAACCCTCTCGCACAAGTGGACACCTCACAGCCCTGCACCATCACGGTGCGGGGCTTCGTGCGTTTTAACATCCTCTCCAATAAGGACGAAAACACATGCCTAACAAAGACCCAATCTCCATCGGCCCCGGAAAAGCAGTCTATCCCCGTCTAGCGCAGCCTGACACAAAGTTCGACGAGCTGGGCCAGTACAAGGCCGACGTTTCGGTGCCCAAGTTCGAGGCCAAGCAGACTATGGAAATCCTCTCGGAGCACTTCAAGGCACACACAGGCAAGGCCCCTAATAAGGCCGACAACACCATGTGGTACTTCGAGACCAACGAAGACGGCGACGAGACCGGCAACGTTGTCTTCAAGTGCCGCGTCAAGAACAAGCTGCGTAAGCGCGACGGTAAACTATGGGACCGCAAGCCTAAGATGTTCGATGCTGCCCTCAAGCCTGTCGATGTAAACCCATTCGGCGGTTCGACCTATGTCGTGTCCGCTGAGGTCTACGCATGGGAAGCCGGTGCCAAGAAAGGCGTTAGCCTTCAACCGGTCGGCGTTCAGATCATCGAGTTGGTCTCAGGTTCCGGCCCGAGTGCATCCTCGATGGGCTTCAAGGCTCAGGAAGGTTACATGGCCGACCCCGACGTAGGCGACGATGCTGACGGCGAAACCGACACCCGTGACTCAGGTAACAACCCTCCCGACGACACTGATGATGATGGTGGTGGCGATGATGGCGATTACTGAACGAGAGTGCAGCAGGTGCGGGGGTGAAATCCCCTCGCACAAGCGTAGGGATAAGGGAGGGCTTGCACATGGCGAATAAACGGCAAGTCGCTCTAAAGTATGGCTTCCGGTCTGGCCTTGAGGAGGACATTGCTGACGAACTTACGAAGCATGATGTCGTGTTCTCCTATGAGGAAATGAAGATCGAGTACACAAGGCCTCAAAGGGTATCTAAGTACACACCGGATTATGTGGTTGAAACTCGACCAGATGGTTTGCTCCGAGAAGAGCCTCTTATCATTGAGGCCAAGGGTCGCTTCCTTGTGGATGATCGCGCCAAGCACATCCTCATTAAGCGTCAACACCCGCACTTGGACATTCGGTTTCTGTTCTCAAATCCGAACGCCAAGATTTCCAAGCAATCCAAAACAACATACGCCAGTTGGTGTGAGAAACACGGCTTCCTGTACGCTAAGGGTCCCAAGGTTCCCCTAGATTGGCTTGAGGAAAACTGATGCTCCGCACAGATTTGTTCAAAACGGTGGATCGAGTTGAAACTCGGTTCATCGCCGTACGGGACACGCTTACCAAGCCTGGACTCGAACCAACCATAAGAGAACTAGATGTCCTCCACTGCAAGCAAGGTAGGCTTGGGGTTGGGTGGCACTTTGTCGTTCTGGGCACTGGTACAATCCAGCTTGGCCGAAACATCAAAACCTGTGGCTCCCATACCAAAGGACAAGACGCTCTATCAGTAGCCATCGGCGTAGTCGGAGGTCTTGACGAAGAAGGAACACGGGCACTCACCCGCACCACTGAGCAATGGCAAGCGATAGACGATCTGGTCAGGTTTTTACAGGACAGATATCCCGCTGCAACCGTCTCAGACAACCCGACACCCGATTACCCGACACCCTAGATTTAACCCCAAAACGCTCAGGAGGCAAAACACATGGATGATCACGCCGAAGATAGTGCTCTGATGTTTAAAGGCCCCTGTGACGAATGTGGGTCCTCAGATGCCAACGCCGTATATACCGATGGGCATACTTATTGCTTTTCGTGTGACACATACGGCAAGGCTGAGGGTGCCGAGGGAGCGTACACCGAGAGCCGCCCAGCGCCGCGTCCTAAGTTGGACCTTTTGCGTACTGGAGAGTTCCGCTCCCTCGGCAAGCGTCGTCTCACAGACGAGACCTGTCGCAAGTTCAACTATAGCGTTGGCGAAGATTGGAAGGGTAACACCGTCCAGATCGCAGGTTTCAAACGAGAAGGGAAACTGATCGCCCAGAAGGTGAGATATCCTAACAAGGAGTTCGTACACCTAGGCGAACAGAAGCCGGGCCTCTGGGGGCAACACCTCTGGAAACCCGGTGGTAAGATGCTCGTGATCACCGAGGGTGAGATTGACTGCATGACCATGTCACAGCTTCAAGGTAACAAGTGGCCGGTCGTGAGCTTACCAAATGGTGTGGACAAGAAGGGCAAGAGTGCTGTCAGAGCAATCCAACAGTCACTCGAATTCGTCACATCATTCGAGAAGGTCATCTTCATGTTCGACATGGATGAACCCGGTCGCATCGCTTCAACGGAATGTTCCAAGTTGTGCAAGCCCGGTCAGGCGTTCATCGCTGATCTACCGCTGAAAGACCCTAACGAGTGCCACGTCGCTGGTCGGGGTAAGGAAGTGGTTGAGGCCATGTGGAACGCCAAGCCATATCGGCCTGACGGGATTGTCTCAGCGGGTGATCTCTGGGAACGCGTCAAGGCTCCCAAAGAGAACCATGCTCAGGAATACCCTTGGGCTGAACTCAACAAGAAGACTTGGGGCAATCGCAAGGGCGAGCTTGTCGTATGGACTGCTGGTTCAGGCGTAGGGAAATCCGCTGTGGTTCGTGAGGTGTTCTTCGACCTACTCCGTAACAAGGGACAGAAGGTTGGCATGATCATGCTCGAAGAGAACATCGAGCGGACCACGCTGGGCATGATGGGCATCGAGATAAACCACCCGCTCCATTTGGATCGTGGCTACTTCACAGAGGAACAACTTCATGACGCGTTTAAGGCAACCTCAGGTGGCGACCACCTTTGGCTCTATGACCACTTCGGCAGCACTACTGCTGGCAATCTTCTTGATCGTATCCGCTATCTGGCAACCTCTTGTGAGTGCGACTACATCGTCCTCGACCACATTAGCATTGCAGTTTCAGATGCCTCCGCCAATGATACCGATTTGGACGAACGACGACTCATAGACATGCTCATGACCAAGATGCGCTCCCTCGTTGAAGAGACGGGCGCTGGTCTGCACGTTGTCTCCCACCTCAAGAGACCGCCGGGGGTAGGACACGAGGAAGGCGCTATGACCTCCTTGTCACAGCTCCGAGGTTCACATGCTATCGCTCAACTATCCGACATCGTGATCGGCCTAGAGCGTAATCAGCAGGACGAGGACCACCGAAACGAAACGATACTAAGGGTCCTCAAGAACCGCTTCTCCGGTGAAACTGGTGAGGCTGGAATACTATACTACGATCAATCCACAGGGCGTTTGAATGACACGTTCAAGCCCACGCCCATACCCGCCACGGGTCCGGTTGGCGATAGTGATTACTGACGATCCCGACGGGGTCTTCGATCTTGCGGAGCAACTATGCGTTCTTGCTGTCGAAGACCCTGAGATGCGCGACGACCAAGAGAAGGAGACTGACGAATGAAAGTAAAGTATGGGAGCGGCACATGACACAATTCGAACCCGGCGACAGAGTGACCCACAACCCGACCGGGGAGGAATGGATGCTGATCAGGGTATATGGTTCCTATGTGATTCCAGCAGGCTTCACTCCATGGAAATTCGGGCTTGCCAGCGATTGCACGCTGATATGCGCCTGCACCACGACAGAAGAGCGGGAGAATAGGCATGGCCATCAATAAAGAGTTGCTGGGGCCGAAAAAAGGTGAAGAGGAAGACTTTGCAACTGAAGCTTTGGTTTTCTCGACGCAGGTGGCGCTTCAGAAAGCTATGAACCGAAAAGGTGTCGGCAAAAAAGAGCTTTCGGAAAGGTTGGGCATAAGCCCTGCGCGCGTGTCGCAGATCTTTTCTAGCAATGGCCCTAACCTTACTCTGAAGACGATCGCGCGCATCGCTCATGCGAGCGGTGAAGACTTTGAACTCATTTCGGTGGGAGGACGGGAATGCACGTGCATTGCCCGAGGAGGCGGCGCGGTGCCAAGTCATAACGATTGAAACCCGGCCCAGCGCCGCCCACGCCGCACCAATAGGAGAACGACCATGACACTTACGAAAAACACCGAAATCCTCCGCGCCGAGGTTGCCGCGCATATTAAGGCAGATGCTTTGGTTCGCGGATCGTATTGGAAGCCCAGCAAAAACGCCGTTGGGGGACAGGGCTGTTTTATCTCATGCCTGACGCACTCCAGCGACCCCACGCCAGCCTTTGAGCGGTTTGGTGTACCAGTTGCGGTCCTGCGCATTGCCGAAAACATTTACGAGGACTTGCCCGATGGTGAGGGGACGGCGTTTTTTGCCGCCTTGCCGGACGCAGTTGGGCGCGACGGAAAAGATTTGAGCCGCGTGCACTGGGGGTTTCTGGCCGCTGAATTGCGGGCAATGCCCCAGAAAACGGACGCCGCACAGGCAGTCATTGATCCGGTCATTGATGGCATGGATTTACTTTTTAGCGGCCAGCAATGGACCGCCGCCCGCGCCGCCGCCCGCGCCGCCGCCGACGCCGCCGCCACCTTCTCCACCGAAGCTGCCATCGCCGCCCTCTCCGCCGAAGCTGCTGCCGAAGCCGCCGCCTTCTCCGCCAACGCCGCCCGCGCCGCCTACCGCGCCGCCGCCGCCGCCGACTACGTCAATGCCGCCACCTATGCCGCCGCCGCCGACGACTCCGTCAATGCCGCCACCTATTCCGCATCTGTCGCCAAAGCCGCCGAAGCTGCCGGACGTGCCCGACTTCGCCAGCGCGACACGCTTTTGGCGCTCATTGCCGCCGCATAACACACACGGGCGGGCGCGTAACAGCCCCGCCCACCACCAACCGGAGAAACGGCCATGAAATCACGGACAAACAAATCCTGCACCTATAAAATTTGGATGGCGGGTGACGTCACCCGGGCCAAGACAATTGTCCGCAAATACTGCGACAAGATCGGTGACTGTTATGCGGTAACCTCTTTGGATTATATATATACCGATGGCGAAGCAGCGGGCTTCTGTGTGAGTCGCATTCAGTACCCGCGCTTTCCGATCAGTGAGGCTGACATACTTAAGCGAACCAACGAACTTGCAAAACTTCTTTGTGAGGGGCTATGCCAAAAAAGCTATACGGTTGAAGGCCCTAGCAACACTGTTTGGTTTTCGGGTGATGATGTGGATTGCGGGCAAGATCACCGGCCACCTGATGGGCGGTTTATTTCCACCGACAAAACAGGAGACACCTACAATGAAAACCATCACCCCCGCACCAACCCCAACGACGTTTTTCCTGCGCGCCGATGACTTACGCGCCGCATTCCAGTGCATCAGCACCGAACAGACCCGCTATTATCTCGGCGGAGTGCGCGGAGTGTTTGTCGAAGCTGACAATCTGGTGGCGATGGACGGCCACCAGATGCTGACGATTAAACTTCCAGACGGATGTCACGTCGGCACGGAATGTTTCACGCAAGACATGGACGCGCCACGGATGCCCGGAGCCACAGGCATCCGTGGCGCAGGGTTTATACTGTCCTGTGACGCAACCGCCAAGCAGTTTAAAGCCAAGGCGTCTGGCGGCGATCTGTGGGTTTATGGCGACATTGAGACGGGTATCCTGCAATTTGTGATCAACCACGGCAAGGGCGGTGAAATGTGCCGCACCGGCGTGCTGGAATTCACGCGCATCAACGGCACATATCCCGAATGGCGGCGCGTGGTGGCCAAAGGCGGCGGGGGCGCTCGCAGTGTGTGTTACGATCCTGCCGTGCTGGGCAAGCTGATCAAGGCCTCCGACGTGATCAAAAAGGGCAAGGGCATCCGACTGACCGGTGGCGAGGATGATCCGATCCGAGTGGATTTTGCAGCGTCGCCCCGCCTGCGCGGCACGCTTTACCCTTTGCGGTGGACGGGCGCATGACATACCTCACTACAATCTTAGGCCTGCTCCTGTACGCCCCAATCGTGTGGGCGCTTTGGTCAACCATGCGAAAGGTGTACGATATTGAGCTGGAACTCAAGGAAATCAGACCACGGGGCGACGAGAAAAAGGAACCCGGTCCTGCTTAACCACTTCTCAGATTACTAATCCATCCCATATCGTAGGAGTTACCAATGGCTAGATACGCATTTGACATCGAGACCAGCGGCCTCCTCGATACCATGGACACCATTCATTCCCTCGTGATCCAAGACGCGGACACGGGGGAGGTTCACTCCCTCAGCGGTAAGTACATCGAAGACGGTATCTGGATGCTTCACGACGCAGACCAGATCATTGGCCACAACATCATCGGCTTCGATATCCCCGCGATCCAACTCATCTATCCCGAGTTCCAACCCAAGGTCGAACAGGTCTATGACACCCTCGTCATGTCCCGAGTTATTTGGGCCGACCTAACGGACCGCGACGCCAAAGCAATCGCTGTGGGTAAACTCGAGAAGCGCCTGAGAGGCTCACACGGCCTCGAAGCATGGGGCCAGCGCCTCGGTGCGTGGAAGGGTGACTACTCTAAAGAGATGAAGGCTAAGGGTCTCGACCCGTGGGCCGAGTGGAACCCTGAGATGCAGAGCTACTGCGAACAGGACGTTTTCGTTACATTGAAGCTCCTGGAGCTGATCAATGGAAAGAAAATAGACCCTAGATGTGTAGAGCTTGAGCATCGGGTAGCCTACATTCTCAAGGAACAGGAAGATCATGGCTTTGTGTTTGATTATGAGGCCGCTCTCTATCTGCTCAAGACGCTGCAGACAGAACGGGCTGACGTGGAAAGCAAGCTACAGTCATTGTTCGACCCGTGGTTCGCTTACGTCGAAACCAAGGTCCCATCCAAGACGATCAACTACAAGTCGGTTGAGCGTCACTCGGTGTGGGCCGGTGCGCCTTTCTGCAAGGTGAAGCTCAACGTCTTCAACCCCGGCTCACGAGCGCACATCTCAGATCGTCTCATGAAAATCCGGGGGTGGAAACCCGCGGAGTTCACCGCCAACGGGCAACCGAAGGTGGACGATGAAATCTTGGGGTCACTCCCGTATCCTGAGGCTAAGCAGATCGCCTACTACCTGATGCTGCAGAAGCGGATCGGCCAGCTATACGAAGGCCAAGGTTCGTGGCTCAAGAAGTACAACGAAGAGACTGGTCGTATTCACGGACGTGTCGTAACCAACGGAGCGGTCACCGGACGCATGACACACTCCAACCCGAACGTAGCTCAGACCCCCTCGGTCAAGGCCCCGTTTGGTAAGGAATGTCGATCATTGTGGACCGTACCTGCTGGTAAGAAGCTGGTGGGAGCTGACGTGAGCGGCCTCGAGTTGCGCATGTTGGCTCACTTCATGAACGACCCTGAGTATGCCCGCGAGGTTGTCGAGGGGGACGTTCATACGACCAACATGGAAGCGGCTGGTCTGTCAAATCGCGACCAAGCCAAGACCTTCATCTACGCCTTCCTATATGGAGCCGGGAACGAAAAGATAGGCTCCATTGTCGGCAAGGGCGCGAAGCATGGCGGCGTTCTCAAGAAGCGGTTCCTAGAAGGTCTCCCGTCCCTTAAGAAGCTGATCGACGGTGTCACCAAGAAAGCCAAGTCACACGGGTACCTCAAGGGACTCGATGGACGCCTCCTGCACATCCGACACCAACACGCTGCCCTGAACACTCTGCTGCAATCTGCGGGTGCCTTGGTGTGCAAACGCTGGCAGGTGGAGTGTGAAATTGAGCGTCAACGCCGGGGCCTTCAAGACAAGGTTGCATACGTCGCAACGGTCCACGACGAAATACAATTCGAGGTCGATGAAGACACCGCTGAGGAATGGGCTGAGATCGCAGTCGAGTGTATCGCACGGGCCGGAGTTTACTTCGGAATCCGCGTCCCCCTCACGGGTGATGCAAATATCGGTAATAACTGGAAAGAAACACATTGATGCAACCTTACACACACCTCCTCGCACTCGCCCGCCGAGCCATCCCGTGGTTCCTCGTGAGCTTCCTGCTAACGTCACTGGCGATACTAGCTTCAGCGCAGACAACTTGCGGGCCAACAGAGTCAGTCCACAATACACTTACAGACCAGTACGGCTTGCAGCTTAAGGAGAGCCGCGATGCTCCACACGTGATTGGCGGTGTGGCAGAACTGTGGATCAATCATCGGACAGGAGCATTCGCGGTGCTGGTGTATCCGCAACCCGGCGTAGCCTGCCTTGTACAGACGGGGCAGTCTGACAAACTAATCTCGTACGCAGCATAAAGGACAGCACCCGCAAAGAAGTGGCCAAATATTTCTGGAAGGAACTGTATGTCAAATAACCTACCCGCCGCGACCCCTCCGTCTGACTATGAACTCATGGTGGGGTCCATCTTTGCTTTCCTTGAGGATGGCATCCCGCATAAAGCCTTATTCGACCTAACAGTTATCGCCCAGACCGCCAAAGAGTTCGAGTCTGGGATGAGCGCTCTGGTCGAACTTGGGGACATCCTTAACGATCATTATGACACCTATGAAATGGAGCCTGACGATGGCACGTACGACGAAATCGAAGATAGCATTTGGGGGACCGAGGGAGACGACTTTGAACCGCCAGAAGACTGGTTCGGAGAAGGCGGCCCCTTTGGCCCCTACGACGAAGACTAAGGAACCTGACACTTGTCAGAAGTGCAAGTTCTTCGAACAAAGCCGATTCCAGAAGGACCAGGGGGTGTGCAACCGATATCCCACCTCGGTTAACAAACACATCACCGAGTGGTGTGGCGAGTTTCAACCAAAGGAGAAGTAATCATGAGCAACAGAACCGTGCTGATTGACGCCGATATCACCCTGATACAAGTGGCAGCCGGCCTAGAGGAAGTCTATGAGTTCAATGGCCGTCACGTCCTGCACTCTGACCTCAAGGAAGGCATCAAGGAGCTGGATAGCCAGATTGAGTGGATCATCGAGACCACTGGAAGCAATCGGGCGGCTCTGTTCCTCACAGGGACCAACAACTTCCGCAAGACAGTTCTCCCCACGTACAAGGGCCAGCGCACCCAGCGTAAACCCATGATCCTACCCGGTCTTCGCGAGCATCTGCTCGAGAACTACCCACGATGCTTCCTCGAGGACACCCTCGAAGGCGACGATCTGATTGGCATACACGCCACCAAGCCTCATAAGGGCGAACGCGTGGTCTACTCGATTGACAAGGACATGCTGACTATCCCCGGTCTCCATTGGAACGAAGAGTATGGCGAGGTGTTCGAGGTTGATCTTAAGTCCGCTGACGACTTCTTCTTTGAGCAAATCCTAACAGGTGACGCCGTGGATAACTACGCGGGCTGTCCCGGTGTTGGACCCGTCGCTGCCAACGAGATGATCCAAAACCCCTTCAAGTGGGTTCAGGAAACCCGCGTGATGAAATCGGGGAAGCACAAAGGCCTCGCTATCAACGAATGGAAGAAGCAACCCGTAGAGGTTCACAACTACATCGACATTTGGGCCTGCATCGTCAGTGCTTACAACAAGGCATTTCTCAAAGAGAAGGATGCTCTACAACAAGCCCGATGTGCCCGTATCCTGCGCCACGGGGAATATGACTTTGAACAAGGAAAGGTGAGACTATGGACCCCCGAGTGAAATCTGATGGTGGATCAAGCTCCTACTACTTCCTCCCAAAGTGGGCCACCGAGCTGCGCCACGTGATCAGCTTCAAGGGCATGAGTTTCGCCCGAGGTAACATCTTCAAGGCCTGCTACCGCCTCGGTGAGAAGGAAGGGACTGACATCAAATATGACATCAACAAGATGCGGCTCTTCCTCGACGATCTGGAAGAGATGTATGAACGTGGAGAAAAGGTATGAACTTCAACGATTATCAAGATCAAGCGAACGACCTCGCAATCTATCCCATTGAGTCGCGACTCGTGTATCCGGCCCTCGGCCTGACCGGTGAAGCCGGTGAGGTTGCTGACAAGATCAAGAAGATCAGCCGAGACAAGCGCACCTTGGACGCCCAAGAGCGTTTCGAGATCGCCAAGGAAGTTGGTGATGTCCTCTGGTACGTCGCTGCACTGGCTCGGGACCTAGGCGTGGACATGGACACCATGGCACAGATGAACCTCGAGAAGCTACATGATCGTGCCAAGCGCGACGTGATCGGCGGCTCAGGTGACAACAGGTAACTAGGGTAGCTCCCTAGGATCGAACGACTTCGGGCCATCGTTGCTAAATAAACCCGAACAAACAATCCTCCAAAATAGAGAGAGAGAGAGAATTCATGAACGCACCCTCTACACGCGCCCGAGTTGTAACGCGGAGAACATATAACCGTCCGAAGGATGAAACTGGCACCGTATTTGAAACATGGGAAGAAACCGTAGATCGCGTGATCGATCACCAGCGGTGGCTTTGGGGACGCGCCAAGGGTGATCGCCTGACCAGCGCCGAACGCGAAGAACTCCACGAACTTCACCAACTCATGATGGACCGCAAGGCAACCGTATCAGGGCGCACCCTGTGGCTCGGTGGTACAAAGATCGCCCAGACCCGCGAAGCCTCGCAATTCAACTGCAGTTTCGGAAAGCAGACAACCGTCCATGATGTGGTCGATAGCTTCTGGCTGCTCCTACAGGGATGCGGCGTTGGCTTCGAGCCTGTCGTGGGTACGCTGTCGGGTTTCACCAAGCCGGTCGAGGTTTGTATTGTTAACTCCGATAAGGTTATCGGTGACCCCAAGGGCGTTGAGACGAACCGCTCATATACCTACACCGATATGCACACAAATGAGCGAGTCTATCTACTTGATGTAGGGGATAGTGCAGAAGCATGGGCCAAGGCCGCTGGTAAACTGCTGGCTTGCAAGGAACCTGTGGATATCATTGTGATCAACTTCAAGCAGGTCCGTGCCGCCGGTATCCGTCTCAAGGGGTACGGCTGGATCAGCTCAGGTGACGAGACCATAAGTAAAGCCTTCGAGGCTATTTGTGCGATCCTCTCGAAACGCGCTGGGCAGCTCCTAACACGTATGGATATCCTCGATGTGTTGAACTGGTTGGGCACCACGTTGTCCTCGCGTCGATCCGCAGAGATCGCTGTGATGCCCATGACTGACCCAGAGGCTGACGCCTTCATCGACGCCAAGAAGGACTTCTGGCTCTATGGCAACGAGCATCGCCAGCAATCCAACAACTCGCTCATGTTCTACTCTAAGCCCTCCAAGTGGGAACTCTCGCATATCTTCCAAAAGATGATGGATGCAGGTGGTTCCGAGCCGGGTTTCATCAACGCGGAAGCAGCCAAACGTCGCGCCCCGTGGTTCAAGGGTGTGAACCCCTGTGCTGAAATCCTGCTTGGCGACAAGTCGTTCTGCAACCTCGTTGAGATCGACATGGGTAAGTTCGTGTCTAACGCGCCGGGTCTTAAAAGGGCCATCGAACTGGCAGCTCGGGCGAACTACCGGCAGACCTGTGTGAACCTCAGAGATGGCGTTCTGCAGGACACGTGGCACGAACTGAATGAGTTCCTTCGCCTGTGTGGTGTTGGTCTCACTGGCATCGTGAAGTGGCTCGACCACTGCGATCTGCATGAGCAGAAAGAGTGGCTTGGTGAGTTCCGCATGTTTGCTCACGATGGAGCTATCTCGATGGCAGATGATCTTGGCTTACCACGACCCAAGGCTGTCACCACGGTGAAGCCCTCTGGCACACTCTCGAAGATCATGGACACGACCGAAGGCGTACATCGCCCGCTGGGTCGCTATATCTTCAACAACATCACCTTCTCGAAGTACGATCCTATCGTCCCTGTCATGCAGGCCGCTGGGTACAAGGTGATTGAGAAGCCGTTTGAGAGTGAAAGCGTCCTGATTACGTTCCCCGTCGCATACGAGGACGTGGAGTTCGATGAGGTCGATGGCAAGCACGTCAACCTAGAGTCCGCTGTCGAGCAACTCGAGCGTTACAAGCTGATGATGGACAACTACGTCGATCACAACTGCTCGGTGACGATCTCATACGACCCTGAGGAAGTCCCCGAGATCATCGAGTGGATTCTGGCGAACTGGGACACCTACGTTGGTGTGTCGTTCATCTACCGCAACGATCCCACGAAGACCGCTGAAGATTTGGGGTACGCATATCTTCCACAATGTGTTGTAACTAAAGAAGATTATGACGAGTACGTGTCTGGACTTACTGAAGTTGACCTCGATGGGACCAACACCTTCGATGAACTCACCGACGAAGAATGTGGAACAGGAGCATGTCCAATCCGATGAAGAAAACGCGCGATCCGATGGCACGGGAACTGAGAACACCAAAGTACCGGCCTCGGGTCGTGCCTGACAAATCCAAGAAACTCCCTCGCAAAAGGAAACACAAGAATGAAAGCAACATACATCGATCATATGGGGACAGACCTGAGTGTCGTGAATGCCGCTAGGGTTTCCTTTGGGAAGACCTCAACCAAGCTATCCAAGGCAGATGCCGGCCTGATCGCTTTCCTGGCTCGGGGTTGTACCTCGGGTGATTGGGATGATATCATCGAAGATGTCATCAGCACATCCATGTGTGATCTCGTTGATCCCAATCTCGATCCTCGGGATGAACTCCTGCCTCTCCTCAAGCACATCCGTAAGATGCCCGACCACTGGACACCCTTTGGTCACACAGCGATCACCCTGCACATTAAGGCACCAATCTTCGTGGCTCGCCAGCTAGGCAAGCATCAGGTGGGCATGGTGTGGAACGAGGTGTCACGTCGGTACGTCTCGGATGAACCTGAGTTCTTCTACCCCCCGACGTTTCGGAAGACTGCTGAGAACGTGAAGCAGGGGAGCAGTGACGAAGAGGTCACACTACTCCGAGAACCTTTACCTCGGCTGTCTCACTCTGGAGGTCGGATCAAGCAGTCTATTGGTGTGGCAAACGCCCATATCAAGGAACTGTACGAGGAACTTCTGGCGTCTGGAGTTTGTCCCGAGCAGGCCCGCATGGTTCTCCCTCAGTCCATGTACACCGAATGGTACTGGACGGGGAACCTATACAGCTTCGCCAACGTGTTCATCCAACGCACCGACAGTCATGCCCAGCGCGAAGTCCAAGATATCGCCAAGCAGATCGGTGAGATCATCCAACCCCTTTATCCGGTCTCATGGGATGCACTGACCAAATGAAATACCCGACACCCTAGAGAAGAACTTTCCCAAGGATTTCCCCCATGAAGCATATACCAGAGATCACTAAAGAACTCGTTGAGTACCTTGAAGGTATCTGCCCCGATGCTTCTCCCTCTTTGAAATCAGGGGAGAGGGAAATCTGGTGGAACGCTGGCAAGGTCGATCTAGTGAGACACCTTCGAAGCATTCACGCCGAGCAAAATCAAACAATCCTTCAAGGAGACTAAAACCATGTGTGGCTCACCTAGCGCACCACCCCCACCCCCGCCGCCGCCCGCGCCACCCCCAGTTCTCGAACAGATCGCACCTAAGTCTGCGGACAGCGACAAAGAGAGCAAGACCAAGAAGAAGGCCAAAGGTTTGAGCCGATACAAATATAATGACAAAGGCTCAAGTTCCAGCTCCTCCGGTCTCGGCGGTATCCCCAAGAAGACTGGCGTATAAACACCCGATAAATCCCTGAGAGGAACCCATGGAAAACCAAGGCACATGCCAAGCCCGGTACGAGCTGCTTGCGACCAACCGTGAGGTGTACCTCGAGAGGGCGCGGGAAGGCTCGAAGCTGACAATCCCAACGCTAATCCCTGCATCAGGGACAGGCAAGCATACCAACTATCCCACCCCCTATCAAGGCGTAGGTGCGCGTGGGGTAAACAACCTAGCGTCCAAGCTCCTGTTGTCTTTGTTCCCGCCCAACTCTCCATTCTTCGCTATGCGAGTGGATGACTTCACGGCGGACGAACTGACACAGGAAGATGGCGCTAGGGCGAAGGTTGATGAACAGCTCGGGAAGTACGAGCGGTCAGTCATGCAGTCCATCGAGGACAGCGGTGATCGGTCTGCCCACTTCGAAGCCCTCAAACACCTTATCGTCGGCGGCAACGTCCTCCTATACCTCCCCAAGGATGGTGGAACCCGAGTGTTCCCATTGTCCCGCTATGTCGTCACTCGTGATGCCATGGGCGAAATGATCGAATGTATCATCGAAGAAGAGATGGCGTTCGCATCAGTGGCCGAGGATATACGTGAGCTTATCGCTGATGAACTCAATGCTGCAGAAGCTGATAATGGTCCTGATCCTAAGGCCACCGTCAAGCTGCACACCAAGTTCTACCTCGAGAACGACAAGATTAAGTCGTACCAAGAAGCGAATGGCGTCCGTGTCCCTCAATCAGAAGGAACATGGCCTAAGCTAAAGTCGCCTGTCATTGCTCTCCGGTGGACGCGTATCGACGGCGAAGATTACGGTCGTGGTTACGTCGAAGAATACCTCGGTGACCTAATATCCCTCGAGGGTCTCTCAAAGGCCCTACTCGAAGGATCGGCAGCGGCTGCTCGCCTCGTGTTCCTCGTGCGCCCCAATGGTGTCACCCGAGCCAAGGACGTGATGTCCGCTGAGAACGGCGCTGCTGTCTCAGGTGCTATGGACGACGTTCAGGCCCTACAGGTAAACAAGCAAGCTGACATGAGCGTTGCTGAAAGGCAGATCGGTCAACTGATCGAGCGTCTCAGCTATGCGTTCCTCATGAACAGCGCAGTGCAGCGCCAAGGTGAACGAGTCACGGCAGAGGAAGTCCGCTACATGGCGGGTGAACTCGAGGATGCCCTAGGTGGTGTCTACTCGATCCTCTCGCAAGAGTATCAGTTGCCCTACGTCATGCGTGTTATTGACCGCCTGACAAGGCAGAAGAAGCTCCCCTCGCTGCCCGATGGTGTCGCCAAGCCAACTATTGTTACTGGTCTGGAAGCACTTGGACGTGGCCATGATCTTACCAAATACGACATGCTGCTCAAAGCACTCGCGCCCCTCGGGCCTGAGGTTCTGGGGCAGTACATGAACGTGGGTGATTACATTACCCGTATCGGCACCGCCCTCGGTATTGACCTCGACGGTCTCGTGAAGACCCAAGAGCAACTCGAGAAAGAACGGGCAGAAGCTCAACAACAACAACAGCAACAGATGATGGCTCAGATGGCTGAGAAAGCTGTGCCCGCCGTAGCCAAAGAAGGCTCCGAGGCAGTCCGTCAGGCTGTACAACCTCAAGAAGGCTAAATCAACATGGTAGAACAAGTAACCATTAAAGCAGACGAGAAAGACGATAGTCTGGAAGCTGCTGCCGCCGCACAAGATGCTGACAAGGCGGTTAAGGATGAACCAAAGCTGAACGGTGAGGATGAAACCCCAGAGCGCCCTGAGTGGCTCCCTGAGAAGTTCAAGACACCTGAGGACATGGCTAAGGCCTATGCTGAACTCGAGAAAGCCAAGAGTAAAGGCGAGGCACCTGACGACAAAGACACTGACGCTACCGCTGAGAAGGCTGTCGATGAAGCTGGTCTCGATATGGATGCCCTTAGCAAGGAGTACGCTGAGAGCGGTGAGCTGTCCCAGGAAAGCCTTGAGGCGCTCTCTAAGGTTGGCATCACTGAGGACATGGTTCAGTCCTACATCACAGGTCAGGAAGCTCAGGCCGCAGCGGCACAGAAGGAGCTGCTCGAGCCTATCGGTGGTGACATCGAGGTGTACAATAAGATGGCCGCGTGGGCCGGTGATAACCTGTCAGATGCTGAGGTTGACGAGTTCAACTCGGTCCTCGAGACGGGTAACCCCTCGGCGGTCAAGATGGCCATTCGTGATCTCTCGGCCAAGTACGAGAGTGTCAACGGTACTGAACCCGGTCGTCAACTCTCGGGTAAGCCGAATACCTCAGGTGCTGCCGTGTACGAAAGCACTGCTGATCTAATGAAAGATATGTCTAATCCTGAGTACGCCAAGAACCCCGCGTTCCGCGCCAAGGTCGAGGCCAAGCTGGGACGATCCAATATCCTGTAACTTTGGAGGAACCGATATGGTTTCGAACGTACTCACGGGAGGAGGTGATCCTAGTAGTATCTCCCTGATGGAGGGACAGGGTTACTCTTCCCTCTGCAAGGATAAGAAAAATGGCTGCACCATCAGGTCGCAAGTATTCCAAATATGACAAATCCTACCAAGCGCGTCCTGAGCAGGTCAAGAAGCGTGTCGCTCGAAATGCGGCTCGTCGTCTTATGATCAAGAAGCACAGCAAGGCTGCACTTAAAGGCAAGGACGTGGATCACAAACGAGGAACGGAAGCCGGTAACGGTACATCAAACCTCAAGATCATGTCCAGATCGAAGAACCGATCCAAGAAATAACTACTACTACACGCTGGGGTCCTTAGAAGGGTCCCCGGCGCATTCATGAAGACACCAGTAGAGGGCCGACATCTTAAATCGGTCCGCCGCCGTGCTGCTGGTGTCTCCACGAGTGCGTCTAGCTAACCACTCTATCCCACCAAACAAGACAAAAACAACGAACTCACAACCGTGAGGCCCTCTGCGGAGGATAACCCATGAGACGTGGCGCTGTGAAGTCCTGAGGTGAACCGCGCAATTCGCGCAAATACCCCTTCAAAACTTCAAATCCTAAGAAAGGATTACCCAATGACTGCTGCTAACCCTAGCCGCGTTGGTCAGGCCAATCTCGCCGGTGCCAACGACGCCCTGTTCCTCAAGGTGTTCTCGGGCGAGGTTATGTCCTCGTTCAACGCGAACACCGTAATGGCCGACAAGACCCGCGTTCGTAACATCACGAGCGGTAAGTCGGCACAATTCCCTGCCATCGGTCGCATCGGTGCTGAGTACCACACTCCCGGCGCTGAAATCCGTGGCAGCAAGGTCGAACATGGCGAGAAAGTCGTGACCATTGATGACCTTCTGATCTCCGACAGCTTCATCGCCAACATTGACGAAGCCAAGAACCACTATGAGGTTCGCTCGGAATACTCTCTGCAGATGGGTGCTGCCCTCGCGCAAACCTATGACCGCTCGCTGATCTCGTTGGCTGTCAAGACGGCAGTAGCTGCTGACGCTGGTGCCGTTGCTGACCAAGGTGCTGCGTCCAACACCAACATTGGTGCAACCCCAACAGTCGCTAACATCGTTGAAGCTCTTTACGCAGAAGCTGCTGCCATGGATGAACTGTACCTGCCAGCCGATGATCGCTTTGTGATCGTCTCGCCTTCTACATACTGGAAGCTCGTACAGAGCGACAAGCTGGTAGACCGTGACTTCGGTGACAACGGTTCGTACTCCGCTGGTACTATCATGAAGGTTGCAGGCATGTCCATCGTGAAGTCGCCCAACCTCGGCATCAACCACGCGGTGAACACCTCTAAATACCCTGACGCCAAAAATTCGAAGTACATGACCGATACGTCCGATGTCTCTGCTCTTATCCTCCAGCGTTCGGCCTTGGCTACCGTCAAGCTGATGGAGCTGGCTTCCGAGAGCGAGTACGACATCCGCCGTCAGGGCACCCTGATGGTCTCCAAGATGGCTTGTGGCCACGGCGCTGTCCGTCCCGAAGGTATCCGTACGCTGACCGCTGCCTAATCCTTCCTGTATGGTAGCGATTACCTAAGCCAAACCGCCCTCTCTCGTGTCGCACGGGAGGGGGTATTTTTAGCCTACTCGAGAAAGGATCGCTGATGGCTTACCTCATCACGCCAACGACGGAACTCGAAGCCGTCAATGAGTGCCTCGAGAACATCGGACAGGCACCCGTGAGTTCAATCTCAGGTGACATCAGTGTAGATGCTCAGATTGCGCTCAACTTCGTGCGCAAGGTGAACCGTGAGCTGCAATCCCGAGGTTGGCACTGGAACACCGATAAGAATTACCCCCTGACGCCTAACAACTATGGGGACATTGTACTCCCGTCTGGCACGATGGCCGTCCGTAGCTATGGGAAAGACGAGGGGCGAGACGTGGTCCTTCGAGGGCCTACTCTATACGACCGTGATAACCGCACATACCGGTTCACTGAGGCTGTGAAGACTCAGATCACTATTGCCCTGACATTCGAAGAACTCCCCGAGACAGCCCGTCGGTACATCGCGTTGAAAGCGGCAAGGGTCTTCCAAAACAGAGTGGAAGGTCGCGAGGACGAAAGTGACATGCGCGACGAGATGCAGGCTTTGGCAATCCTCATGGCTAACGAGCTTCAAAGTGAACGCAACAACGCACTCACTGATAACTGGACCACTGCTGGCACCGTACGTCGCCACCCGTTCGGTTACCTAGAACGATAATTAATATCTAAAATGGAGTAATCCCCACCATGGCATTCGTGGCACACACGATCCCCAACCTCGTGTCTGGGGTTTCTCAACAGCCATCATCTTCACGCCTGAAAACATCAGGTGAGAAGATGGTGAACGCGTTCCCCTCAGTGGTCTCAGGGTTGATCAAAAGACCGCCCTCGGAGTTCGTCCGTGAGCTATCCCCAAACATGGCCGTGAGTGACACCGCAGCAGTCCACATGATTAACCGTGACGCAAACGAGAAGTATATCCTCGTGTGTGGCGATGGGGACCTAGAGTTGTATGACGAGGAAGGGACAAAGCAGACCATATCGTTCCCCTATGGGAAGGATTACCTGCCCACCGCCGATATCTGGCGCAAGATGCGCTTTGTCACAGTGGCTGATACCACGTTCATGCTCAACACGGATATTATGGTTCAGGCAACAGACATCCCTGAGGCCTCTGCATCCCTAAAGACCGTGGGGCAGGTAACCATCGATCAGGCCGTGGACAGCTTCACGTATACCATTACAGTCGATGGGACGACCTACGCGGAGTACACATCTGCCACACCGCAGCCGGCAACCTTTGGGTATCCGGGCGTGCTTATCCAGCCGGAAATCCCCTCAGACACTCTCGTAGACATCGCTACAGGTCTCTTCAACGACATGGTCGCCCGAGGGTACACCTCAGCTGAACAAGCGTACAGCTCGATCACCTTTGATGTCCCTGATGATGCTACCGTCGCAGGACCCACCTACGTCACCACCAGAACGAAGCAAATACCGGAAACGGGTGTTGGCAGCTTTCGTCATAACCCGGCACTGAAAGGCTCCGTGTTCATCAAGAAGGCTGTGGCCTCAGTGACCTATGCGGTCTACGTGGGAGACACCTTGGCTGGATCGACGGCCACAAGCTCCAACACAACTGCAGCTACTGCCCTTGAGGGCACCGCCGAGATCGCTCGAAATCTGGCATCGGACATGCGGGCCAATGGTTACCTAAGCGCAGAGGCCGTGGGCACAACCGTCACGCTGGACATTGAAGCGGGAGAGACGCTCACCGTTCTCGATGAGTTTGGTGGCGGCTCTATGGAAGCCTATACGGACACCGTGCAGGCGTTCGATGATCTGCCTCCGAGTGAACTCAATGGTCGCTTGGTGAAAATTCAAGGTGACTTGGAGGAATCCGGCAGTAGCTATTGGGTCGAGTTCAAGGATGGTATCTGGACCGAGAGTGTTGGCTATGAGGCCAAGCGAGGTCTGGACGCGGCAACCATGCCCCACGTCCTCATGAAGGTAGGGACCAACCAGTTCGAGTTCCGTCAAAACGCTTGGGAGGACCGATTGGTTGGGGACGAAGATAGTAACCCCGACCCCAGCTTCGTCGGTAAGAAGATCAACAATATGTTTCTTTTCAAAGGTCGCCTAGGTCTTCTGTCAGGTGAGAATGTTATCCTGACTGAGGTGGCAAAACTTGAAAACTTCTATAGAACCACCATGGTTCAGCTCCTGTCCACAGACTTGATTGATATTGCATCCACGACAGGCCGAGTTTCAACTCTGTATCACGCAGCGTCGTTCTCTGACGAATTGATCCTCTTCTCGGACAAGCAACAGTTCCGTTTGTCCTCGGCCAACGTCCTATCCGCTGAAACTGTGGGCATCACCAACTCGACAGGATACCCGTGTTCAACTCTGGTCGCCCCTGTGACCGTTGGGTCAAGCGCATATTTCATCGCGGAGGGTGCCACGCACTCGCTCGCACGGGAAATCTTCATCGACGGTGATCGTGAGACAGTGAGTGGCGAAGACATCGCTGTTCAGGTTCCCAGCTACATTCCCTTGAACATTCGAGGGCTGGCCGCATCCACAGCGGCTGACGTGTTCTTGGCCCTTTCTGAGGACAAGCCCAACGAACTCTACGTCTACAAGTGGTACATCACGGAGCGGAAGAAAATCCAATCCGCATGGTGCAAGTGGACCTTCGATGAGAATGTAAACATCGTGGGAATGGGGTTCCTCGAGGAATACCTCTACCTCGTCTACAAGGTGGGCTATGATGTGCGTATTGACCGTATCTTGATAGGGCCTATTCTCAAAAAGGAACTGTTGCTCGATCACCAGATCACCAAGGCAGACTTCACGTCGATCGCCTACGACGGGACCGCCGACGAGACAACCGTTGAGACCCCCTACGACACCCCTACGATCCTCGAGTTCTACAAGACCGATGCAGGGGCATTTGCGCCATACGACGGTGTTACCAAGTCAGCCGCAAACACCTATGTGATCCCCGGTGACGTAACGGCTAACCAAATCACCGCAGGGATCAACTACGAGTTTCTCTATGAGTTCTCAAGTCAGTATCTCCGAGAGAAAGGCAGTGAAGGTGAAAGCCCCATCCAAGATGGGCGGCTACAGCTCCGTTATTTCTCTGTGATCTATACCGACACGTCTTACTTCGAGGCTCACGTTACCCCCAAGGGCAGCCAAACGTCGGTATCCGTGTTTAACGGTAGGTTCTTAGGTGACCCTGATAACGTGGTCGATCTTATTCCAAAGGATACAGGAGAGTTCAAGTTTCCAGTGTTTGCTCAGAATGAGGAAGTGATCATCCAACTGAAATCCAGCCAACCATACCCGGTATCCATTGGCTCCGTTGAGTGGACGGCTGTTTATAAGCAAAAGGCTAAGAGAGTATAATGAACAATAAAGGCTACGTCAGAACTTCAAACAGCGCAGACATCCCTATTGTCGCTCAAGACATGCGGGATGCTGACGTGGCCGAGGTCCAAGCATACTCAGGGCACACCCCCGAGCAGGCACTCAAGCATGGCCTCACATACCCCGGTGGCACCACGAGGTCGATATGTCTTCCCACTGGTGTCCCCGTCGGTATGTTCGGGGTTGTCCCCACAGATCAGCCTAGGGTCGGCGTCATATGGATGCTGGCCTCGAAAGGTATAACTCAAATCCAACGGCAGTTCCTAAGGGAAAGCCGAGGTGAGATCAACGGCCTCATTCGAGGATACGATCTCGTATTCAATTTCACAGATGCCCGTAACACTACCCACCACAGGTGGATCAAGTGGGCTGGCTTCACGATTATCAAGAAACACGAGAACTTCGGGAAAGAGCAACGACCGTTCCTCGAGTTCACCCGCATAGTGGAGAAAGATTATGTGTGAACCAACCACGATTGCGATGGCTGGTCTCTCCGCCATGGGGAGCATGTCAGCCATCAGAGACCAGAATGACGCAGCGGTGGCTAACAGAAGAAACGCCATCACCGCGCAGAATAATAAGATCGAGGACCAAGGCCGCCAATACATCGAGCAGAACCGTTCGTTAATTCAAGGGGGCTTCGATAGCGTCCTAGCGGGCCGAGCGGCTCAGGCCGACGCTTATACCGCTGCTATCGCCAACGGCGTACAGGGTAACTCGGTGAAGGCCATGCTCTCCGATCAGCGTATGACCTCCCAGCGGAACACCCAGCGCACTAATCAAGAGATGTCTAGCCTCTCGTATCAAACCGATGCGAACTTCAGAAATATTCGTGCTGGCACCCAAGGCAAGATCAATTCAGTGTCCACCACCAGTTTCGGATTGGGGGACGCAGCGAAAGCACTCACCCCTATCGTCCGTTACGGAATGGAGTAACACATAATGGCACCTCGCAATACACGGGTAAATCCCGAAGTCGAAGTCCGAAGCCCAGCGCGTAGTTTCGCTAAGGTCCTCGACAATTACTATGCCCCTTCGCGGGATCGCCGGGGTGAACAAGCATTCCAACAGGGCGTGAACGCGTTTGGGGGTCTCCTCGAAGAGAAGGCCAACCGGCTCAAATCCCAACGTCGCAAAGATGAAACCCAACAGGGCGTTGCAGACGCAATGCGTGAACAAGCTGGTGAGGAAATGAAGGGCGTCAAGACAGGCTCCATCTTCCGCCAGAACTCATCGTTCTACATGGCTGGCCTCAATGAAACCCGTGGTAAAGCCGCAGCAGAACGCTTTAAGCAGGAAACCGCTAGGGCCTATGAAGAGTGGTCCGGTAAACATGCCGATGATAATGGTGCAGGTTTTCGCCAGTTCATGAACGACCGCGTGGGCAACTTCATGGACAGCCTCGGGGACGACCAGTACAAGATCGCTGGGGCACTCCCGATCATCAACGAGACAGCCCGTAACTACGCCACACACCACACTGCGTTCACCAATAAGCGCCTCGAACAGGAAAGCATGGAAGCGTACGACGAGATCGTCTCAGGGGTATTCAATGACCTCGCGACCGGCAACCTTGACATGGAAACGGCCATTGACGCTATCGCAAACGAAGCTGACATGATGTACACCACTGACGGTGCCCAAGCGAACGACCGAGTGGTCGAAGCCTCGATCCGTCATGCGAACATCCACAATGATCCCACTTCGATCCTCGTGATGGCAAAGGCCCACGATGCGGGAAAGCTCAAGCTATCCCTGACCAACCGTGAGCGTCTTGCGGATGCTATGGACGCGGTAGAGGCTGATATCCAACGCAATGCCAACCGCGAGAGCGCCAAGGACACCGAAGCTCGCAAGGTTCGCGAACGCGAAGTCAACGCGGCTTGGTATGAGCAGTTGCAAGATGACCCGTATACCGACATCACTGAGTGGACATCTCAGAATGGCGTCGAGGGTGTTCACTTCAAGAACCTTGAGAGCCTGCAGTCCGCACTCATCCGAGGCAAGGAGGTCACCGATCCCACGATCACCACGCAACAACGCCTCGGGTTTGAGGCTGAGATGCAGGACGCATCAACTCCTTCCGAGAAGCTCACGATCCTTCGAGACTTCACTGCTGCAAATCCAACGGCCCTGACAGGTAATGAAATCTCCAGCTATGCAGATCGTGTCTTCAAATCCACTGATCCCGGCTCGATCATCAACGATCCCACCATCGGTCGGTTTCGTAAGAGCTTCGGGGATACACTCGGGACATTCTCTGAGGGCAACAAATACCTCAGCACGGACCAATCTCCGTTCCTCAAGACCCAAGGCATCGAAATGTATAACACATTCATGCTGGCCAAAAGTGGGCGAGTGGATATGTCGGACCCCTCTGCACTCGTTGAACTACATGAGCAAGCAGAAGCGTTTGCCATCAAGGAACTCACCAAGATGTTTCCTGATCAAATGGGTCAGAAGACGGAAAGCCAGCCAGAAGCGGGTGCAGTCCTAGGTGTCCCCGGTGAACTGGAAGAACGCCAAAAGGAAGTCGAAGCGGCTGCTGCGGAAGAGTTCAAAAAGATGGTTGGCGGCGACGAAGCGGAGACCGAAGGTGTTCAAGGCGAAGATACACAGATCGAGCCTACTGCCGGTGAACCTGTTGAGATCGATCCACAGGCACTGGAAGAAGAGCCAGCGCCGTTCGATGATCCCGACACTGATCAGGAATACTCTCCAGTTCGTGAAGGTTTCTATGGCGAGATGATCCACCGATTTACCGATGGTGAGGACACTCGGACAACACTGGAATCTGCTTCCCGTGTCCTTCAGGACAACCCCGATTTTAAAGAGGGCATCAGCCGTTTGTCCACGAAGTACAACGTCCCTCCCAATGCTCTCATGGCGATCATGGACTTTGAAACAGGTGGTTCGTTCAATCCAGCAGAAACAAACCAAGCAGGGTCCGGTGCAACTGGTTTGATCCAGTTCATGCCTAAGACAGCCCGAAGCCTAGGTACAACCACTGCTGAACTGGCTCAGATGTCCCAAACTGAGCAACTCGTGTACGTCGAGAAATACTTCGATCAATTCGGGGACCGCCTCTCAGGGGGCAACCTGGACGACATCTATATGGCCGTCCTATGGCCCAAAGCAATCGGCAAACCCGATGGCTACGTCCTCTTCCGTCGTGGCACCACTGCCTACCGACAGAATTCAGGTCTCGATCACAACGAAGACGGAACCATCTCGAAGTACGAAGCGGCCACGAAAGTGAGGCGCACGTTCTACGGGTATTAAACTAAGGAAACCCCAAATGGCAGATTATGAAGAAATCCCACAGCAGGCTATCGACAGCCTGTTAGCCAACCCTGAGAAAGAAGGTGGCTTCGATCAGGTGTTTGGTAAGGGACGGGCAGAGGAGGTTCTCGCAAGCCGTGACCCTCAGCCCGAACCTAAGGCCAAGAAGTCCCCTGAGATGGGGTTCTTCGAGACGGTCTGGGATGTGTCAGGCCGTGCCGTTGGGTCCGGTTCCGAACGAGCCGTCAACGAAACCTTTGACGCTGCTGAGAGCTTCGACCGTTGGGCCTCCGCCAATCTTGACTCCATCGGTATTCCTTCGCGTCTACAACTCGTGGACAAGGATGGCAACTTCGACATCGACCTCAAGTATAGCCATGAGGTTGACATGGAGGCCCCCTCGTATGGTGATCTGAATATCGACCTGTTCGATGACCCTAAAACAATCACAGGCGGCATCGTATCAGGTGTTACTCAATTCGGTGTAGGCTTCTTGGGTGCCGGTAAGTTCACCAAACTGTCCGGTCTCCGTGGTGGGTTCGTCAACGGAGCAATCGCTGATGCCGTAGTCTTCGATCCTAACGACAAGAACGTCATGGGCATGCTGGACCAATGGGGCATCGACACAGGTGCCGTAGGGGAAATCCTTGCGACCAACCCAGACGACCCTGAGTACATCAACCGGCTACGCAACGTGGCCGAGGGTGTCGTCGCTGGTGGTATCGTGGAAGCCATAGGCTGGGGCATACGTGCCCGAAAGGCTAAGAAGGCAGGTAAACTAGCCCAAGAGGCTGAGTTCAAAGCTAAGGAAGCTGAGGCCCTCAAGCCACTTGATGAAACCCTGCGTGAGCAGGCGATCAAGGAAACTGACGAGGCCAAGGAAACTCTCGAGACCGCTAAAGAGATGTTTGGTGACGACTTCGCCAAGCGCACGGTCGATCCTGACGGACAGCTCAATATGGACCTTGGGGATACACCCTCGGTTCGCCCTGAGGCCGCCACAGCCCCCTCTAAGAACCGCATCTACCTGACGCCTGAGAAGGCTGAGAAGATCAGGTTGCAATCCAATCTCGCCAAGGATGTATCCCTGAGCGACAGGCTGACCGATATGTCGTGGCGTTCCCCGAACACCATGAAAGATTGGGATGAGGTAGCAGATGAGATTGGTGGTGTAACGGCGGTCCTCAAGGAACAGTTTACAAAGGCCAAAGGTGGTGACTTACAGAGGCTGTCCACGGTTCAACTCAAGGCCGCGCAAGCCAAGCGACGGTTAATCGAGATGGGGCATAAGGACACCGAAGGCCTCATCGCGGAACTTCAAACAACCTACAAAGGCGATCCTGACGGAATGGCAGCAGAAATGCTGGCGCGTGAGGACTTTGCACGGAGCATGGGTGAAGAAGTTACGAGAATGGCCAAGGCTATTTCGGATGAGACATTCCATCCTGATGCGTTCCCCGGCTACAAGAACTTTGACGAGTTCAAGATGGGCTTCGACAACCTGCTAGAGGTCTATGCAAACGTCCTGTCAGGAAACAACGCCAACCGGTCAAACGTAGCTCGTACCATGAGATCCATGCAGATAGCTCGCAAGAGCACCAAGGGTATCGAGAAAATCCTGAGCGATCCCGGCATGTTCCGTGATGTGGAAGCTAAGGCTCGCGCTCTGTCGGACCCAGCGAATGCTGGTAAGCCGATCACATCAACAGTCGAGAAGGCCTTGGCCGAGGTTCATGGTTTCATGGATCGGGTCAACACCTTTCGGATCAACGCACTGCTGTCTGGCCCCGGCACTCAAGAAGTGAACTTGGTGTCAAACGTTATCAACAGCTTCGTGATCCCCGCCGAAGAGTTTATCGGTGGTCTGTCAAAGGGTGATCGAGCAATGATGGTACACGCCACCCGTACTATCCAAGGCTACATGGCTGGTCTTATGGACAGTGTCAAAGCTGTTGGCCAAGCTGGCTGGTGGGATGATGCGATCTTGGACCCTCACTCTCTCAAGGTGGACGACAACGCACTCAGGGGTCAAATCTTTGAGCCAAAGTTGGGCAATGCTGCGCTTTCCACTGTCGATAAAGGCGTGAAGCTCCCCCAACGTGGTCTCATGACCATAGATGAGTTCTTCAAGCAGTCTCAATACCGTGGACGTGTGTTAGCTGATGCTAACGCAGAGGCAACCGCAAAGCGTCTCAAGGGACCTGAGCGTGAAGCGTTCATCAAGAAGTATCTGGCCGAGAGCTACGATGAAGCAGGTGCAGCAACCCGTGCGGATGCTCTCCTACAAGCACGCCGTGCCACGTTTACTGAACCACTGGAACCGGGTTCGTTCGCTGCAAGCATCCAACAGAAAGCCATCAAGCATCCCGGCTTTCGGTTCGTGGCCCCCTTTATCAGGACACCTATCAACCTCCTGTCACAGACGTATCAACATGCGCCTCTCGTGGGGAGATTGTCTAAGCGTTTCCGTGATGACATCGCAGCTGGTGGTCCAAGGGCTGCTCAAGCGCGAGGGCGACAGATGTTAGGCACCGCGCTTGTGGCCATAGCAGGCACTATGGCAGCCCAAGGTATGATCACGGGTGCAGGGCCTCAAGACCCTCGTATCCGCAAGGTGTGGCTCAAGAACAACCAGCCGTACTCTTTCCGCATCCCGCAGGAAGACGGCTCGGTCAGCTTTGTGTCCTTCGCACGTCTTGAACCATTGTCCAACGTCTTCTCTATATCGGCTGATGCTGTGGAAATTGCAGCAGATGAATATAACGAGTCTGATACCACTCCAATGATTCAGGCCCTGTTTATGTCCATCATGGATAACACGGTCAACAAGACGTTCACTCAGGGCATCTATGACGCCATGTCGGCGTTCGTTGGGAGACCGCATGAACAGAAAGCCGCTGTGCGAAACATGGTGGCCTCGTTTGTGCCCAACGTGTTGAACCAGACCAACGGCGATGAAGCCCTCAGGGAAACCCGCGACATTGCCGATGCCGTATTGGCCCGAACCGGGCTGTACAATGGTATCGATCCCAAGCGTAACGTGTTGGGTGAGCCTATTATCCGAACGCTTCCGAAGTACGATCCCCTAGGATTGACTGAGGATGACAATCGAGTTATCGATCCCGTTCTGAAAGAGATCACTGAGTCTGCAATCCACAACCAAGCGGTTGCAGGTCAGCCCTCCAAAAAGATCGCAGGTCCCAACAATATCGAACTAACGAAAATAGAGTCGGAGAACAACCCGAACCAGACACTCTACGACGAGTGGCTGGAGAAGACAGGAACCACAGAGATCAACGGAAAGAACCTAAGGGAAACCCTCACGGAACTCATCAAGACCCGAGATTACCTCACTGCCCCACAGGGCAACATAGGCGTGAGTGGTAGAGGCACACGAGGCTCTCTCATTCGTTCCCGCATCGAAGCGTTCAGAACCAAAGCTCGGTCTGAAATCCCCCAGCTTATGGACCTAATCGTTGCGGAGAAGAAGGGAACGGGTGAGCTGCTTCAAATACAATCGAAGCGTAATCGCGAACTGTTTCCCTCCAGGTCTAATCCACCAAACGTCCTCAAGAAGAAAACAACCTTCGAGGACCTACTCAAATAATAGGAAGGTCCCATGGCAGCTAATGAAGAACTGCTCGGTCTGCTGCACGAAGCTGTGGCAGGCGACCTCCTCCGGCGTGTCAAGTCGGGGGAGGCAACATCCAGTGAGATGAGCGTTGTCGTCAAGTTCCTCAAGGACAATGGCATCGAAGCATTACCCACTGAAAACAACAGCCTAGGTAATCTTGTTAAAGAGATGCCTGAATTTAGCGAAGAGGATGGCCTCTATGCAAAACACTGACCCTGCGTACCAAGACGACATCACGTTCGTAGCACAAGGTCAACATATACGCGACCCTATGATCCACGACTTGCACTCTCGGGTCACCAAGCTCGAACACTCAACCAGCGAGGCCCGAACGAACATCGCGGTTCTCCTGAACGACCTCTCATACGTAAAGCGTGAAGTCACTGGTATCTCCAAGGGTATCAACAGGGTTCTCTGGTCCATCGGTCTATCCGTTATCGGAGCGATCGCCACGTTCATCCTCTCAGGTGGTATCACAATCGTTCAACCCTGACATTACACTCAAGGAGGTCTCATGGCCTACTCAGAAGCCCTGTATACGGGCGACGGCACTACCACCGACTTTGTAGTGCCCTTTGACTACCTCGATCAAAGCCACGTCTATGTGGCAGTCGATAAGGTTCCAACCTCTGCGGTTGGCTCCAACTATACAGCAGAGTTCATCAATAGTTCGACAATTCGCGTCTACAACTCGGTGGTCGCTGGGGACCCCGTACCCGCTGGCATCGAGGTTCGCGTCTTTCGGAAAACACCAATCAATAACCCCCCCGTGGTATTTGGTGGAGGCGCTTCCCTTTCGTCGGAAAACCTCAACAAAAACTCACAGTACCTGACGTTCGCGCTTCAAGAAGCCACGGATACCAACGAGATATTTACCTCTCTGTACTTAGGTGCTTTCGAGAGTGAACCCCTCACGGATAATGAAGGTGAACCCCTAAAAACGGGTGCGATCTACTACAACTCTGAGGGAGGTATGCTGTTTTACTATACTGGCTCTATATGGGAGGACCTTGAGGGACCCCGTGGAGTCGATGGTTCCATTGGTCCAACAGGTGCTACAGGACCCGTAGGTCCTCAGGGTGCCCAAGGTCCCCAAGGTATCGAAGGTCCTCAAGGTATCGAAGGTCCCCAAGGTGAGACAGGACCTATTGGTCCCGAGGGTCCCCAAGGTGAGACAGGACCTACTGGACCAATAGGTCCTCAAGGTGAGCTAGGACCTATTGGTCCAGAGGGTCCCCAAGGTGATCTAGGACCTATTGGTCCAGAGGGTCCCCAAGGTGACACCGGACCACAGGGCGACACCGGACCCGCTGGTGCAGACGCGACGGTGAACGCTGCCGATGTCGCGGCGGCAGGCGGGGTTCTCAGCGACCCGACTGGCGTAACTGGTGCAGACGCAGTGGCGAACATCCTGAGCATGACACAAGCAGAATACAACGCAATAAGCTCACCAAACGCAGCGACAATTTACATAATTACGGACGCATAAAATGGCCCTAAAACTTGGCGTAAACTCAATCAACAAACTATATCTTGGTAGCACGGCAATCAACAAGGCTTACCTTGGCGCGACCGTTTTGTTTTCAGGCGGCGGCGCAGTCCCCTTCTCCCCCGCGTCCCTCTTTACATCAAACGATCAGGGCTTTGTCGTGGATGCCTACGCCACGTCGAGTCTTTGGCAAGATGACGCCGGGACAATTCCGGCGACGGCCCATGACGATCCCGTGGCTCTTTGGAAAGATACCAGCGGAAGCACGAACGGGGTGGATCACAGCACGGCGGTACTCGCCGACCGTCCGAAGTTGCAGATTGTGGGTAACCGTCGAACGATACTTTCGGACGGTATCAGTGATAAACTGACGAGCGTGACCCGAGACTTCACAGGCAAGGATGTTTTCACCGCATGTTTTGCAATCAGGTCGCTGGACACAAACGGAAACTCCAACCCTGTCTGGGTTGCCCAGGATCTTAATAACGGACTAAGGAGTATCTATGCGCCGGAAAATTCGAGTCGCCCTGTCCGGGTCCAGATTGACAACGAAAGGACAGAGTTTCTCGATGCACCCAGTCCGACATATGATCCGCCGCTTGACATGGTGATCATCGTAGAGGGCGACATACCGAGCGCCACTATTAAACTCTGGATCGACGGAACTCTGGTTGCCTCGGAAACAGGTGTCGGTTTCGTGGATGACTGGGAAACAGGAGTTAGCCGATTGTTTGGCAACGAAGGTGTGCTTGGCGACAATTATTTTGCCAAGGTAGAAATAGCGCGAGGAATGGAGATCAGTCGCGGCCTGACAGCGTCTGAATTTACAGACCTCTTAAACTGGGGACAGGCAGGTCTCGACGGTACCGTCGTGACCGACGTGTTCAC